>R17__coassemble_379_pt1 | contig 23133 bp, 19 predicted proteins | sample R17__metabat2_high_PE_026 | metagenome-assembled genome bin R17
TCTTGTTCTGCCGGTCGCTGTCCTGTGAAACGTGGGTCCTCCGGGCTTGTTCTGCCGGACGCGGTTCTGTCTAACTTCGTTTCGCGGATTTGTTCTGCCGGACGTCGTTCTGTCAAACATCGTTTCGCGGATTTGTTTCGCCGGACGCCGTTCTGTCGAACGTCGTTTCGCGGATTTGTTCCGCCGGACGTCGTTCTGTCAAACGTCGTTTCGCCGGATTTGTTCCGCCGGACGTCGTTCCGCCGAACGTCGTTTCCCGGATTTGTTTAGCCGGACGCTGTTCTGTCAAACGTCGTTTCGCCGGACTTCTTCCGCGAATTCTCTAAAAAAACATTCTCCGAAATCCTTCAAGAGGATTCCGGAGAATTTCTATGGTTCAGCAATCTGCTTTCCGGCAGCAATCATACCATTCCGGAGAATCCCATAAACGCCAGGGCCAGCAGACCGGCCGTGAGCAGCGCAATGGGCATTCCTTGCATCCCTTTGGGCACCTTGAGCAGAGCCAGCTGTTCGCGGATACCGGCAAACAATATGAGTGCCAGACCGAAACCGCAGGCCGTCGAGAAGGCGTACACCACCGATTCCAGCAGATTGAAGTCCTTCTGGATAACCAGGATGGCCACACCCAAGATGCAGCAATTGGTGCTTATGAGCGGCAGGTACACGCCCAGCGACTGGTAGAGCGCCGGCGAAATTTTCTTGAGCACGATTTCCACCAGCTGCACCAGCGAGGCGATGATAAGAATGAACGAGATGGTCTGCAGGTATTCCAGGCCGTAAGGCTTCAGCAAACCGGTGTACACCAGCCAGGTGATAAGCGTCGACAGCGTTATGACAAAGGCCACGGCCCCGGTCATTCCGACCGCCGTGCTCACCTTCTTGGAAACGCCCAGGAAGGGGCAAATGCCCAGGAACTGCGACAGCACGACATTGTTTACGAAGACGGCCGCGACGAACATCAGGATATAGTAGCTCATAGTCACTTCTTTATTTTGTTGACAATTGCCAGCAGATAGGCCAGCGTTATGAAGGCACCGGGCGCCAGGATGAACACCAGGGCACCGTACTGTTCCGGAAATACGGTCATTCCGAAGAAGGTGCCGGCTCCGAGCAGTTCACGCACCATACCCAGCAGAGTCAGGGCGCAGGTAAAGCCCAGGCCTATGCCCAGGCCGTCCAGCAGGGAATCCACGGGCGTATTCTTGGAAGCGAAGGCCTCGGCGCGTCCCAGCACGATGCAGTTCACCACAATGAGCGGGATAAACAGGCCAAGACTTTCGTACAGGGCCGGCACATAGGCCTTCATAAGCATTTCCAGCATCGTCACAAAGGTGGCGATGATGACGATGAAGGCCGGAATGCGCACGTTGTCGGGAATAAGATTCTTGAGCAGGGAAATGACCAGGTTGGAGCAGATAAGCACGAACATCGTGGCCAGGCCCATTCCCATACCGTTGATGGCCGAGGTGGTGGTAGCCAGCGTCGGGCACATACCCAGCATCAGCACAAAGGTGGGATTCTCCGTGATGAGTCCGTTCAGGACTATTCCAAATTTGTTCTTCATTGTTGTACCTCCTTTCCTTCCGCCTGACTCACCGTGGCCGACGACAGGGCATCCACCGCCACGGTATCGGAGACATTCTGTATCTTAAGGAAACTTGCGTAGGCCCGGTTGACGGCATCCAGGAAGGCCCGCGAACTGATGGTGGCCGCCGTAATGGCATCCACCTCGCCACCGTCCTTGCTCACCGTCATACGGTTGCGTCCGGGATTCAGGCCGCACACGTTCTGACGGTTCTTGTCGGTCTTGAACCAAGTACCCATTTTGGCCCCCAGGCCGGGCGTCTCGCCCTGTTCCAGCACGGAATAGTTTACAATGTCGCCCTCGGGGGTGAAACCCACCATCAGGCGTATCTGTCCGTTAAATCCCTTGTTGGAAGCGGTTTCCACCGCCACGCCCACCAGCCGGCCGTCCATTTTGGCCGGATAGCAGGCCATTTCGAATCCTTCGGCATCGGTGAACATCACCTTGTCGGCGATGGGACTGTTGTCGAAGGCCGGCGTCACTTCCTTCACCGCGTTTTCCTGCTTGGCAGCCTCGGCCTGACGGATGGGTTCCGCCGTGAGCAGGTTCACCGTGGCCAGCAACGTGGCCGCCAATATGGACACGGCGCCCAGCACCAGCACCATATTTACCAAAGATGACTGCAGTTTCTTCATTTCCGTACCCTCCCGAATCGATTAGGTTTGCAATACACGTTAATGAGCGGCGTCACGGCATTCATAATAAGGATGGCGAACGACACGCCTTCGGGATAGGAACCGAACGTACGGATGAGCACCGTCAGCACGCCTATGCCTACTCCGTAGATTATCTGTCCCTTATGAGACATAGGCGAAGTAACGTAGTCGGTGGCCATAAAGCAGGCGCCCAGCATCAGACCGCCGCTCAGCAGGTGCGTCAGCGGATCGGCATACACTTCGGGATTGCACAGGTTCAGGATGCCCGCAAACACGAACACCGTAGCCAGGATGGACACCGGTATGTGCCAGGTAATGGTCTTGGTCAATATAAGGTACAGGGCGCCTATGAGGATGGCCACGGCGGCCACTTCGCCCATACTGCCGCCCGTGTTGCCCAGGAACATATCCAAGGCCGACGGGAGCTCCGACAACCGTCCCTGGGAAATGAGTCCCAGCGGCGTGGCGCCGGTGGTGGCGTCGGTACCCAGCGCCGCCATCTGCTGACGGGTGAGCGGCCAGGTGGTCATCTGCTGCGGGAACGACACCAACAGGAACACCCGCCCCACCAGGGCCGGATTGAAGATGTTGTTGCCCAAGCCGCCGAACGACATTTTGGCCACGCCAATGGCTACCACGGCACCGATAACCAGGATCCACCAGGGAAGGTCGGCCGGCACGTTGAAGGCCAGCAGCATTCCGGTTACCACCGCCGAGCCGTCGCACAGGCTGCGCGGGCGTTTCATCACCAGGTTGTTTATCACATATTCCACCGCCAGGCAGGCAACCACCGATATGGCCGTGGTAAGCAGGGCTCCCCAGCCGAAAAAGAAGACGGAGGCCAACAGGGCCGGCACCAGGGCCAGCATCACCCGGCCCATATTCCCGAACACCGAGTCGGTGCCGTGGATGTGCGGCGACATAGATACAATCAGCTTCTTGTCCATAGCTATTTGGTTTTACGGGCACGGATGTTGGCTCCCACGCGGGCCTTGCCTATGCGCAGATGGTCCAGCAAGGGCCGCCAGGCCGGGCAGGTGAACGTGCAGCAGCCACATTCGATACAGTCCATAATATGTTCTTTTTCGGCATCGTCCCAGCGCTGGTGCTCCGAGAGCGTAGCCAGCAGGAAGGGTTCCAAGCCCATCGGGCAGGCATCCACGCACTTCCCGCAGCGGATGCAGTCGTGCGAGGGCCGACGGAGCGATTCCGCCTGGTCCAGCACCAGCAGTCCGGAGGTTCCCTTGGCCACCGGTACGTCGGCGTTCACCAGGGCCTTGCCCATCATCGGGCCGCCCGAAATAAGTTTTCCCGCCGACTCGGGAAGTCCGCCCGCGGCCTCGAGCAATTCCCGCACGGGAGTGCCTATGCGTGCCAGGAAGTTGCCGGGCTGGCGCAGCGATTTGCCCGTGACGGTGACCACGCGTTCCAACAACGGCTTGTTCTTCTGCACGGCCTCGTAAATGGCAAACACGGTACCCACGTTCTGCACCACGGCATTCACCTCTATGGGCAGGGCACCCGATGGCACCTGGCGTTCCGTCACGGCATCGATAAGTTGCTTTTCGCCGCCCTGGGGGTAATGCATCTTCAGGGGCATCACTTCTATGCCGGGATACGGCATTATCAGGTGGTTGAGCCGTTCGATGGCGTCGGGTTTGTTCTCTTCTATGCCGATGACGGCCCGCTGCACGTTGAGCGCCTTCATAAGCAGGCGGATGCCCACGATGATCTCGGGGCCTTTCTCGAGCATCAGCTGATGGTCGGCCGTCAGGTAGGGTTCGCACTCCACGGCGTTGACAATAAGGATGTCGGCCTTCTTTCCCGGAGGCGGCGTCAGCTTGACGTGCGTGGGGAAACAGGCGCCGCCCATTCCCACGATGCCCGCCTCGGCTATCTTCTGCACTATTTCGGCGGCCGAAAGGTTTATTTCGCGTTCCAGCTTGTCGGTGCGCACAATGCCGTCGGCCCACACATCTTCTTCCACGTCGATGAAGATGGCCGGCTTGGGATAGCCGCTGGCATCCACCACGTCGGCGATTTTGGCCACCTTGCCCGTGTAGGGCGAATGGATGTTGGCCGACACGAAGCCGCCGGCCTTGGCCAGCAGCTGGCCGGTCTTTACGGAATCGCCCTTGGCTACCACCGGTTGGGCCGGCGCGCCTATGTGCTGTCCGAGCAGCACCACGCCCTGTTTGGGCAGCGGCAGGCGGACAATGGCCTTTCCGGCCGTCAGTTTAGTCTCGGGCGGATGAATGCCGCCCATAGAAAAGGTCCTCATTATGCTATAGGGTTTATTGTTCTTTGTTTTCGGTAACGGCCGGCGCCTCGTCGGGCTTCTACGCTACCACGGGCTTTTCAACTGCAGGAGCCTCGGCGGGCTTCTCCGCGACCACGGGCTTTTCAACTGCGGGAGCCTCGGCGGGCTTGCGGCGGGGCGGGAAGTTCAATTCCACGATGCTGCCCGACGGACAGGCCTCCACGCACTTGCGGCACAGGCGGCACTTGTTGTAATCGATGTAGGCCAGCGCACCCTCCAGCGTAATGGCTTCGTGTTCGCAGGCCTTCACGCATTTACCGCAACCGATGCAGGCCACTTCACAGGCTTTCTTGGCCACCGGCCCCTTGTCCTTGTTGCGGCAGGCCACGTAGATACGGCGCGACTTGTGTCCTTTGGCGCGCAGTTCGAACAAGCCCTTCGGACAGGCCTTCACGCAGCTGCCGCAGGACGTGCACTTGTCTTCGTCCACTTCGGGCAGGCCCGTTTCCGGATTCACCGACAAGGCGCCGAACTGGCAGACCTTCACGCAGTCGCCCAGGCCCAGACATCCGTAGGAGCAGGCCGTGTCGCCTCCATACAGGGCCGAGGCCACGGCACAGGAATCCAGCGAATCGTACTGCGAGGTCTTGGGACGGTGCTCGCAGGAGCCCTGGCAGCGCAGCACAGCCACCTTGGGTGCCTCTTCCGAGGCCGCCATCCCCAGGATTTCGCCGATCTTCTTCATAGTTTCGTTGCCGCCCACGGGGCATTTCTTTCCGTCGAGCGAATCGCTCTTGACGCAGGCCTCGGCAAAGCCCCGGCAGCCAGGATAACCGCAGCCGCCGCAATTGGCCCCGGGGAGCACCTCCTGCACCTGATCGATGCGGGGATCCTCCTCTACCTTGAACACTTTCGCTGCCGAAAACAACATCACGGCCAGCAGCAGTCCGATGCCGCCCAGTACAATCAGGGCAATTAAAATCGCGCTCATCTTATAGTATTAATTTTATTCTTCGTCCAAACCGCCGATTCCGGCTTCGTGCAAGCCACCGATTCCGGCGTCTTTCAAACCTTCGTTTCCGGCCCCGGCGTCTGCCTCCACCGGCCGCGCCTCGAACACAAACTTCCGTTTGAGCCGGTCGCGGAACCCCAGCAGCGCCATATAGTACGCTGCCGTCAGCCCCAAGGCCAGCCACGCGGCCAGCATTTCGCGTCCGGGCCAGACGGCTACGGTCACCGCCACGGCGGCCAGCAGTACAAGCAGTGGCAGCACATAGGCCAGCAGCACAGCCTTCAGTCCCATTGACATCTGCCCGACCACTTCCACCGTCTCGCCTACCGCGAAGCTGTGATTTCCCGCCAGGGCCTCCACCGTTTTTTCGCGCGTATCGGCCGACAGGCACACTTTGCGCGCGTGGCACTCGCTGCAGGCCGACGACTGCACAATACGCACCTTCACCAAAGGATAATCCACCGATTCCACCCGGCCAAGATGTGTAATACTGTCCATTCCGACGGTTGCTTGTCAAAAACGGACAAAAGTAACACGAACATTTGGGAAAACCTTCCTTTTGCCGCGATTTATGCAAACGAAAATCGCCTCTCAAAACCGATTGTACGGCCCCTGGAGCAACAGGGGTAAAAAGCTGTCGGATTCCCTACCAATACCAGGTCACCCCGAAACTGAGGTATTCCTTCATCTGCAGGTGGGTCTTGTATTCCTCGTTGCGTATGCGGTCGTCGTACTTCAGGTGCACGAACAGCTGCGTGGACAGGAACTGGTTCAGCATAAAGTTCACCGTGTTCTTCCACTCGGAATCCACATAGCCGAAATCGGAATAGTAATAGAAGTCGGATATGAGCGAAAGCTCGTCCGTGATTTTCCAGTTCAGGTTGGAGGTGACCTTGAAACCGAATTCGTGACCGAAATGCTTTCCCTCGGTCACGCCGTAGGACGATGCCTTGAAATGTTCCGTATCGAGCAGATAATTAAGACGATAGGTAAGCGGTGTCAGCAACAGCGAGAAATTGCGGCTCTTGTCGCGGCTCTTCACCTTGTAGTCCATACCCAGGCTCACGAACAGCTTGGCCGGCGACAGGAACGACGATTTAAGGTCGTAGGTGTTCACCTTGTAGTTGTTCAGGAACTGGGTTATCACCTCCGCCTGGGCCGAGTAATACCAGTTCTTCACGGCCTTTATGCCCAGCTTGGACGAGGCCTGGAACTGGTCCACGTTCACGCTCAGGCTGCGCAGCGTGTCGCTGTTGGTCGTGTTCACGCCCATACGGACGTCTATCACGTTATCGAACTGGATATTTTTCTTGTCGTCGTATTTGGCCGTCCAATAGAAGGTCTGCAGGGTGGACATATTGCTGTTGCCGCCGCTCGACCAGTTCTTGGAAATCCAGGTCTGCGTCATCTGGCCCGACAAGTGGCCTTTTATCACCCAGTAATTATAATCGTAGTGCGGGTCGGGGGCTGCCCGCCGCTGCAGATGCGGCGCATACGACGGCATAGGCATATGCATAGGAGAGGCCGTCTGAAGCATTTCCATTATCAGAGGCTGGGGCATATCCTTCTGGCTGTAGTGGAACAGGTCCATCCGCGAAGATTCCATCTGCCAGCGGATTTCGTCCGACTGACGCATCACAAAGTCCTGGGCCGCCTGGGAAAGGGTGTCCAGTCCGAACGTGCGCCGGCTCTGGGGTCCGGGCATTCCCCGCCTCGGGGCAAATCCATAGGGCTGCCGTTTGAACCTCGGCGACATATCCTGCCAACTGCCGTCGAACACCAGCGGCATGAACATCGGGTTCATTTTAATATAGTCAAAGGGATTCGCCTCGGGCGGCAAGGGTTTCGAAGGCCGGGGCGGCCGGTGGCCGCGCATTATGTCGTAACGGTTCACGAAGCGCTCCAGGTCGGAGGGCTCGCGCCAATGGGCACGGTCGGGCAAGGGTTCGGAGGCCAGGGCTTCCAGTTCGGTTTCTATAATAATAAGGTATTCCTGCAGCGAATCGGCCTGGGCCAGGCAGGAATCGGGCACAAAGTAGCGGTGGGATTCGTCCTCGAGCGAGTCGGGCAACAGCACATACAGCAGGGAGTCGCTGAGTTCCTCCATTCCGGAAACCGCCGCGGACAACCCGGCATCGGTCTGCAGGGGCAAATACGTCGCCGTCTGAGCCGAGAGGCCGACGGGCCACAGCCAAGCCGTCAGCTGCAACAGTTTTGTCAAACACTGCCTACCCTTCATATCTTGTCGAAAATCGTGCAAAGGTAAGCCATTTCATTCGAAAGATTTTTCCTACTTTTGCGGCTTAAGAAAATTTAGCAGAAATGGACAAAAACACAGTCATTGGATTCGTACTTATCTTCCTGGTTCTCATAGGATTCCAGTTTATTACCAAACCCACCGAAGCCCAGTTGGAAGCGGCACGCATCCAAGATTCCATAGCCTATGCCGAGCAGCAGAAGGTGCAGGAAGCCATCCTTGTCCAGGAAGCGCTCCAGGCACAGCGGCAGGCCGAAGCGGCCGGCGTCGACTCGGAAATACTGAACGAACAGCTGGTGCGCCAGTACGGACTGTTTGCCTCCTGCGCCACCGGCCAGGACAGCCTCTACACCATCGGCAACAACCTGATGACCCTCACGCTCAGCAGCAAGGGCGGACGCATCGCCTCGGTTCAATTGAACGACTACGTCACCTGGGATTCCCTGCCCCTTATCCTGTTCGACGAAGAGACTTCCAGTTTCGGCCTTACCCTTACCTCGGCCGACCGGCGCGTGGTAAACACCCAGGACCTTTATTTCGTGCCCGTTCCCGGCGACGACTCCCTGCAGTTTGTCTTCCGCCTGCCCGTATCGGAACAGAGCCACCTGGATTTCGTCTACACCCTGCAGCCCGACAACTACCTGATGGATTTCGACATCCGGGGCGAAGGGCTGGAAGACGTCCTTTCGATGGGCACCAATTCGCTCGACGTCGACTGGGCCGTGAAGATGCGGGCTCAGGAACGCGGCCGCAAGTTTGCCAGCCGCTACACGATGCTTCAGTACAAATATCTGGAAGACGACGTGGAAAAGCTCAGCGAATCCAAGGACAGCCACAAGAAAATTGCTCCCCGCCTGCGCTGGGTGTCGTTCAAGGACCAGTTCTTCTGCGCCGTATTCCTGAGCGACAAGGGCTTCACCTCCAACGAACTTTCCTCGGCTGCCGAAAAAGGCGACTCACCTTATATTAAAAGCTATTCGATGCGCTCGGCCGTCGACTTCAACATGCGCGGCAGCCGCGACGCCCACTTCAACTTCTACTTCGGCCCCAGCAAATACGACATTCTGAAGGCCTACGACAAGGGCGTGGACAAGGCCGACCGGCTGCAGCTGGACCGCATCGTGCCCCTGGGCGGCAACATAATCCGCTGGGTGAGCACCTGGCTGGTGCTGCCGATGTTCCGCCTGTTCGGCCGCTTCTGCGGCAACATGGGCCTGATTATCCTGCTTATGACCATCTGTATCAAGGTCATCATCTTCCCGCTGTCGTACAACTCCTTTATGTCGTCGGCCAAGATGCGCCTGCTCAAGCCCCAGATGGACGAAATAAACGCCAGGTATCCCGGCGACAGCAAGGCCCAGGAACGTTCCCAGGCCACGATGGACCTGTACAAGAAAGCCGGCGTGAACCCGATGGGCGGCTGCGTGCCTATGCTCTTGCAGATGCCGGTGCTCATTGCCATGTTCTGGTTCTTCCCCGCCTCCATCGAGTTGCGCCAGCAGAGTTTCCTCTGGGCCCAGGACCTTTCCACCTACGACGCCCTTATCTCCTGGCACCGACACATTCCCTTCATCAGCGGCCTGTTCGGCGACCACGTCAGTCTTTTCTGCGTGCTGATGACGATCACCCAGATATTCAGCACCAAAATCAGCTCCACCGGCAGCACCTCCGACAACCAGATGCCCGGAATGAAGTTTATGATGTATCTGATGCCCATTATGTTCTTCTTTATGTTCAACAACTACGCCGCGGGCCTCAGCTACTACTACTTCATTTCCTCGCTGCTCACCATAGGCCAGACCTTCCTGTGCCGCGCCTTCGTGAACGAAGAGAAGATGCAGGCCAAGCTCAAGGCAGCTGCCTCGAAAAAGCCCGAGAAATCCAAGTTCCAGAAACGTCTGGAAGAGGCGCAGCGAATGCAGCGCGAGCAGGCCAAGGCCAACGCCAAGAAGAACTATCGCTAAACCCGTCCAGCCGCTCTCGCCTCCGGCGACGGCATTCCACCCGGGTATAGTTTTCCGGCAACAGACAGCCCCGCTCACCGCAACGATGGACGGGGCAGTTTTTTGAGGTAATCCAGCCGGAAGCCTGCTACAGACCTCACAATTGGGAAACGAAGGCGTCGATGTCTTCCTCGCGGGTGGCCCAGCTGGTGACGAAACGCACTACGTCCTGATCGGGGCCGCAGGGCGCCCACAGTTCGAACGAAGCGAACTTGGCAATGCGCGCCAGCTCCTTTTTGGGCAGGCAGAAGAACTGCTGGTTGGTGGGAGAATCCACGTAGGGCGTGTAGCCCTTGGCAATCATCGCTTCCTTCAGTTTCAGGGCCATTGCCACGGCGTGGCGCGAAATTTCCAGATACAGATTGTCGGTGAACAGGGTGGCAAACTGCACGCCCAGCAGCCGACCCTTGGCCAGCATAGCTCCGTGCTGTTTTACAAACGTAAAGAAGCGGGGAAGCAGCTCGGGATGCGCCGTCACCACGGCCTCGCCCATCATAGTTCCCACCTTGGTGCCTCCGATGTAGAACACGTCGCACAGGCGTGCTATGTCCTTGAGCGTCACGTCGGTCGACGCCGCCAAGCCGTAACCCAGCCGGGCCCCGTCCATATACAGCGGAATGCGGTGCTCGCGGCACACGCGGCTCAGGGCCTCCAGCTCGCCCTTGGAATAGAGCACGCCCCACTCAGTCGGGAACGAAATGTACAGGATGCCCGGCGGAACCATATGCTGATGGTTCTCGTTCTGATAGAACTCCGTCAGGTAGCGTTCCACGTCGTAGGCGGCCACCTTGCCCTGGTGATGCGGCAGAATCAGGATCTTGTGGCCCGACGATTCCACGGCACCGGCCTCCAGGTTGTTTATGTGGGCCGTCTCGGCTGCCAGCACGCCCTCGTACTGGTGCAACAGGCCGTCGATTACCGTGGCATTGGTCTGGGTGCCGCCCACCAGGAAACGCACCAGCGCCTCGGGGCAGCCGCAGGCCTCTCGGATAAGTTGGGTGGCCTGCAGCGAATACTCGTCGTTGCCGTAGCCCACGGTCTGTTCCATATTGGTATCCACCAGACGCTGCATCACCTGCGGATGCGCGCCTTCCATATAGTCCGAATCGAAATGAAGCATAGTGTCCTGTCTTGAAAAACGGCCGCAAAAATATACAAACCTCAAAGACTTGCAAAGGTTTCAGGGCTTACGCCAGATGCAGAGCATCGTAATGTCGTCGCTCTGGGGAGCGCCGGCGCTGAAGTCGGCCAGGGACTGCCTTACCCGGGAAATGCACTGCTGGGGCAAGGTGCCGTCGGGCAGGGCCGACAAGATGTCCATCAGGCGGTCGTCGCCGAAAAGGGCCTTGACCGTGTCGCGGGCTTCGGTCACGCCGTCGGAATACACAAACAGCAGCTGGCCCGGCAGCAGTTCGTCGGTCCGTTCCACATAGGCGCAATGACCGTAAAGCCCCAAGGGTGGGTTTTTCTCCGAGACTATGAAATGCGTATCGCCGCCCGGACGGCCAAAGGCCATCGGCGGGTTGTGGCCGGCATTGCAAAACCGTATCTGCCCGGTTTCGGGGTCGATCACTCCAACGAAGAAGGTGCAGAACATAAACTCCTCGTTGCGTTCGGCCAGGGCGTCGTTCATAATGGAGGCTATTTCGGCCGGGCTGTCCGACAGCCGAGCCGCCGCCCGGAACAGGCTGCCCGTCATCGACATAAAGATGGCTGCCGGCACACCCTTGCCCGACACGTCGCCCAGGCAGAAATACAGCTTGCCGTTCCGTTCCAGATAATCGTAGAAGTCGCCGCCCACCTGCGCCGCCGGCTCCGACGTCGCATACAACTCCAGCCGGCCGGCCAGCAGCGAGGCATTTGGCAAAAAGCCCTTCTGTATATCGGCCGCCAGCTTCAGCTCGTGGCCGGTGTGGATATTGGCTTTCTCTTCCCGGACATAGATGCGAAAAAACGCCAGCAGGCCCAGCGAGAGGAATGTCATCAGCAGCATAATGGCCACAAACATATGCAAATACACCACCTTGATAGAGGCATACACTTCCTTGACGGGCAGGTAGATGGCCAGCGTCATTCCCAGGTCGTCCATCCGGTACTGCCGTTCCTGAAAACAATCGGGTTCGGCTATGGGATTCCAGTCGGCCAGACTTAAGCCCAGTTCCGACTGATCGTCGCTGGCCACCACGTTTCCTTCACTGTCGAACAGGCATATCGAAGCATTCTCATAGGGTTTTTCGGCTTCGAGCAGGCGGCACAGGCCGTCCAGCTCCACTTCCACCCATATCTGCCGCACTGTTTTGTCGGGATTGGCCAGGGCGCGCACCGGTTGCACATAGGTTATCACCGAGGTGGACGGGTCGTCCCGGTATTCCGGTGCCGAAAAAAAGGCCACGCGCGAAGTGTCGCCCCGCCGATACAGTCCGGACTCATACAGCTGCCGGCCCCGTGCCGAAAGGTCTTCGCGGCGGAACCCTTCGCGGTACACGCGGGGAGCGAAGGCACGGCGGGATTCGGGAATCAGCGAAGCGGGAGCGAATACATAGGAAATGGAACGGGTACGAGGATTGTTGTCCACATATCCTTCGAGCATGGCAAACACACTGTTGCAAGTGGTTATGGCATTCAACGACACTTCCTCTATGGCCATGCAGCGGACCGAGTCCATTTTCAGCCAATAAACAAAAGGCGACATAAAGTTGTCGGTGGCCCGGCTCACCTCCTCCAGATAATCCCGAGTCCGTTCCAGGATGTGACGGGCCGAATTGTCGGCGTTCCGTTCGGCCGACTGCTGCAGTTGTCCTTTCACATAGAACAGTCCGGTCAGCAGTACGCCGGCCGTCACCGCCAGCGACAGCAATATGGTGTGCCAGATTCCTTTACGGGTGTTCAGTTTTGCCATTTTTCTAACATTCATTTCGGGCGGCCAGACTGCCGCTACTTTCAGACGGTTCTATTTTTGACGGGACTTTTCCGGGACTGTCCTTTGGGTTCAGGAACGTCTTATATGCAGGGCGATGGCTTCGGCGTGTGCCTGGCAAAAGGCCGGGGCATCCTCCACCGCCAGCGCCAGATATCCCCCGCCGCCGGCACCCGTGAACTTCAGCGCCAGCACACCCTCCTCTGCCTTCCATTTGTCCAATTCGTCCTGCAGCGACATTCGTACACTACGCGAGTCACTCGCGTCTGTACGGATTGTGGGCGAGACCATTCCGGGGAACATCGCTACCTGGGCCTCGAAGGAAGCGCGGAAGGCCTCGGCAAAGGCCGGCAGGTTCTTGGAAACGATGGCCGTCCAGCAACGGTCGGCGGCTCCGGCAAGGGCCTCGACCTTTTCCGGAGTGATATCCTTGCCTTCCACCACGCTGCAGCCTTTCCGGCGGGGTTCCAACGGAATCAGGCACAGATGCTGCTCCAGCCACCATAGCACGCTGGCCTCGGTGCACGTCTCTATTTTCTCGGGCCAGTAATGGTCGTTGTAATAATGACGGCAAAGACCTGGCACACAGATGCCTATCGCATCCTGCGCACCGCTCACGAAACCGTTCTGCCGCTCGGGGTCGTTCTCGAAACAGAACATAAGCCGTGCGAGCGTCTCCGGGTCCATTTTAGGCAATTCCACCGGCCAGATGCGCTTGATGGCATTGCGCGTCGAAGTGCTCAGGCCGCAGAAATTCCGGATTTCGAAAGTCGGAAGCACGCTTATCGTGACGGCCCACCCCGGACAGTATCTCGACACATACGGCTGGTCTATCCACGTTCCCGCCAGGTCCACACGCGTGGGAATGTTGCACACACGCGACTCAGTCGCGTACTGTCCAACTTCGGGCTTGGAGGCGGCTGAGAGTTGCTTTTTCAGGCCGGAGGAACTGCGGGCCTCCAGGCCTTCGGCGGGCTTGCGCTCGAGCACGATGTATTCCATACCCCGTTCCTCGCACAGGCGGCGCTTGTCGTCGTTGCCGCCCTCGGCATTCACCACCAGGATGTCGGGATGCACTATGTCCAGCGTGGGCAGGAAGTCCATCACTCCGCTGCCGGCATTTATATAGGCCTCCTTGACATAACGGATGGCCTTCACCATAAAGAGCCGTTCCTGCTCAGGATAGAGCGTCTTGTGGCCCTTGTAGGCCTCGATGGTCTTGTCGCTGCCTATGCCTACATACAGGTCGCCGTAGGCCGCCGCCTGCTTGAAAAACTCGATGTGACCGCTGTGCAGCAGGTCGTAGCATCCGCTTACAAATACTTTCTTGGCCATATGATTCTGCCTGATTGATCCTTTTCAAAAAAAACTCAGTGCGCAAAAACGGTTCTGCACCGAAAACCGTCCTGCGCGAACAGGTGCCTCACACAATAACGGTTCTGAACACAAACCGTCCTGCGCGAACTGGTGCCTCACACAAAAACAGCCCTGAACATAAACCGTCCTTCGCGAACAAGCGCCTCACGCAAAAACAACGCTGCGCGAACCGGACTGCAAACATACACAAAATTCCTTACAGCTCGCGCCTGACCAAATCCAAGCGAGTGTATTTGCGTTCCTGCGCGTTGTTCCAGTGTTCGGCCAGGCCCAGAGGCGCGCTGAGTGGGCAACCGTCGCGTTCGGGGTCGTACACCGTCCCCGAGGGCGGATTGGGGATACGCGCCGCCTCGTTCAGATATTCGTCGCACCAGGCCAGGGAACGGAAGTCAGGCCACTCCCCTATAATCATATCCATCGCCACGGCATCGCAGGCCAGCGGGTCTTGCGACAGCAGCAGCGAGCAGCACCAGTCGTTGTCGAAGGGCGGCTGCTGCCACTTGGGTTTCGGAGCCCCGTTCACGTCGCGGGAGCCGTACGTGCCGTCTATCAGATAAAGCAGGCACTTCTGTCCCAGGTCCCTGTGACCTATGAAATCCACAAAAGTCTTGTAGCCCACCCGGCCGCCGCGCTTGTCCTGCGAGATATTGTTGTGGGCATTCTGCCGCCAGAGCAAGTGTATGTCGGTAGCCCCGTACCAGTTCTTGGCCGTCAGAGTCACTCCCGGGCCGTTGTGGGTCTTGAGCAAAGCCGAATTTATCAGATACGTGGCATCCACGATACATTTGGCCAGACCCTGCGCCATACGGCCGTTGTCGATGCTGTAGGGAATCCTGTCCGGATAGTATTCGCATTTCTCGCGGCCGTCCCCGCCCAGATTGTCCACGACCCGCACGGCGGGGAACTCGCGGTGAATCTTGTCGTATATGCTGTCGGTAACGGCCCGGCTGGGCTCGCACACCACCACGTCCTGCTGCCTCACCTTGGCATCGTAGACCAGGCTTCTTACCAGTGCCAAGGTCACAAAAGGCGACGAGTTCAGCTCCACGGTGTCGTGGTGCGTTATGGCGTTGTTGCAATTCAGTTTTATGGCTATCTGCTCACCGGCCCGGTAGCCGCGGCGTCCCCGGCCGTGGGTTTGGTTGAAATAGCGGAACAAGGCGTTCCAGGATTTTGCGACGGTAGGCTTGCCGGCAAGGGCCCTGACCGATTCGCGCACCATCCGGTCGGCCTTTTCCTGGCTGTTCCAGCGGTCTTCCACCCAAAGACCGGTTTCCATATCCCAACAGGCCACTCCGGGACAATGTGTCCACACCACCCGGCCGGGATGCAGGCCGACGCCCTTCCCCACCGGTTCGTTCGGAGCGATGAACTGTTTCGGACCACGGGGGGTCGTTTCGGGCGGTGTCTGCGCCATTACGCTTGGGGCCGTTTCGGGCGGTGTCTGCGCCGTTACGCCCGGGGCTGTTTCGGGCTGTGTCTGCGCCGTTACGCCCGGGGCTGTCTCAGGCTGTGTCTGCGCCGTTACGCCCGGGGCTGTTTCGAGGACGGCCAAGGCCAAGAGCAGCAGTACTTTCTTCATTATTTCCATTTAGAAGCTGTTTTGAAATGGTTCACGGAATTATCAGTTCTTATTGCCAGGGTTATCGGTTAATTCCGCAAATATAGCCGCCTTCGCGCCCGTTGCCAAACAAAAAACAACCCATCTGCCAGCAAAAATCACCGAGCTTTCAACTGAAACTTACACTGTTGCCCGAACGGCTGTGTGCCCCGACTTTCCGGGCGGCGGCGATATTACCGGGGCAACACTCACACTTTTGGACGCATCAAATCCCCATCCCCCGAAAAAGACTATCTTTGCGGCAACGAAAACAGACACAAATGAAACATTCAGCAAAAGAATGGCTGGCGGTGACCCGATATTGGTCATTTCCGGTCTCGACGATGCCGGTGGTGGCAACGTTCGCCTATCTTCTGAGCATCGGGCTGGTGCCCGCGGGCATCAAACCCGTAATCTGCTTTGCGCTGGCATTGATCGGCGTGGTGATACTCCACAGCGCGGGCAACGTGATGAGCGACTATTTCGACTACAAGACGGGGGTGGACAACCCGGAGGCCTTCGCGGTTCCGAACCTGGTATTCAAGAAATTCGATCCGCGGGAATATCTTATTTTCAGCATCATGCTGTTCGTCATAGGCTGCGGCATCGGCGTGGCCCTCACGCTAATCACCGGATGGAAGCTCCTCATAATAGGCGGCATCGGCGTGGCGCTCACCGCCGCATATTCCTTCTTGAAATACCACGCGCTGGGCGACTTGGACATATTCATTATTTTTTCCGTACTGATTATGCTGGGAACGGCATTCGTCATAACAGGAGAAATTGTCCCTGAAGTTCTTGTGCTGGCGCTGCCGGTGGGCATCATCACCGTCTCGGTGCTTCACGCCAACAACACCGTCGACATCGTCTCCGACGGCAATGCCGGAATGAAATCCTTTGCAATGCTGCTCGGCGGCAAGGTGTCTTCGAAACTTTATATGGCCTATATGTGCGTGCCGTTCGTCAGTGTGATCGTGGCCGTAGCGGCAGGATGGCTCGCCCCGTTCGCGCTGCTTTCGCTGATTGCCGCCGTTCCCGCCTGGATGAATCTCAAGGCGGCCTCTCACTTCGACGAGAAGGGCATCGGGACGATGGCCGGCCTGGACCAGGCCTCCGCGAAGCTGCAGCTCGTTTTCTCGCTCCTTTTGTCCGCGGGGCTCTTTGTCAGCGCGATATTCTGACCGAAGCCCGATGTTCGACCGATCCTGTCCAATGGCCAAGCCCGACACTATGCCCAACGCCTTGTCAACCCGCCGCCTCATTGCCGCCATCCTCACCGCCGCCGTCCTTTGGTTCCTTATGTTCAGCCCTTGGACCTCGGGAGCCGTGAATTTCTGGCTGGAGATGAGCGTCGCGGCCTGCGTGCTGACGGCCCTGGCCCTGATAAGCACAAAAGGCGCCATCCTGAAGGACCTTAAGTGCGAACGGCCGCTGCTGCAGATTCTGCTCGGCGTGGCCATCGCCTTCGCGCTGTGGGGCATCTTCTGGGTCGGCGATTTCCTTTCTTCGCGGATGTTCGGTTTCGCCCGGAGTCAGGTAGACAATGTCTATGCAATGAAACAAGGACTGCCAGGCCCGCTTATCGCCCTGCTCCTGCTGCTGGTCATCGGCCCTGCCGAGGAGTTCTTCTGGCGAGGCTTTGTCCAAAAGCAAATGGAACTAAAAATCAAAGGCTGGCGTTTCCCTAAAGACCACGCCTTCTTAATCACGGCTCTGGTCTACGCCCTCGTGCACATCTGGTCGTTCAACTTCATGCTGGTGATGGCCGCGCTGGTGGCCGGAGCCGTCTGGGGCTTCCTCTACCGCCTGCAACCGCGGTTCTTGCCCGCCCTCATCGTCAGCCACGCCCTATGGGACGCGCTGGTATTCGTGATTCTGCCGATATAAGCCGGCACGCTATGCCGCCGGGCGAGCTCACCGAGTCGCCGGGGGCAAAGCGACAATTTCGCTGAACCTGTCTGCAAAGAAAGTGGGATGGACCGAGGCGAGTCTCTCGCGGGAATGGTTGCCGTAAGTAACGGCACAAGTGTCACACCCAGCACGGTTTCCCATCTCAATATCGAAGGTGGTATCACCGACAACCAACACGTCATCCTTGGCCAGATTCATCGTTCCCAGCAAGGCCAATACCATATCGGGAGCCGGTTTCGGCGACAGATTATCATCGTGAGTGACAGCGGTTTCAAAGTACTGGTTCATATCGTTATGACCGTTGATCATATCCAGTGTCCTCAGTCCCCGGGACGTAACTATGGCCATACGGACGCCCTTGGTCTGCAGAAGGGCCAATGTCTCCTTCACATCGGGAAAAATCTTCACGAAAGCCGCCTCGTAAACCGGGAACAACTCGCGGTATAGGGTTGCCGCCTTGTCACGTCCTTCATTGTCAAGATGTCCCAGCATTTGCAGAGCATCCTCGAGCGGCATACCTATGGTGGCCCTCATAGAATCATCGTCCGGGACGGGAATACCCATCCGCCTGAAAGTTTCGCGCATTGTCATTAGAATGCCCGGGGCCGTATCTGCCAAAGTCCCGTCAAAATCGAACAAAATCGCTTTGTATCTCATCGTTTTTAAAATCAGCAAAAAGCCACCGAGAGCGACCAGACTTCTGCTTGCCGACATCAGCACAAAAATACAAGCTTTTCGTCTCAGATACAAAATTGTCTTTCGTCCACTACGCGAGTGAGTCGCGTCTGTACGAACTTTTGTTATCTTTGCGACCATGAGTATCATCCGTCCCGAAATAACTTCCTGGATTGAAGAGTCCGTCCTTCCCTGCTACGATGCCTTCGACAAAGGGCACCGCCGGGACCACGCGCAGTATGTAATCGATACGGCTTTGCAGCTCTCCGGGCATTACCAGGTAGACCGGGAAATGATTGCGGTAGCCGCCGCCTGCCACGACCTGGGGCTTTCCGTCTGCCGCGAGTCCCACCATCTGGAATCCGGCAAAATCATAAGAGGCCTGGCAGAACTTCGCCGATGGTTCACCCAAGAACAGATTGAGACCATTGCCCAGGCCGCGGAAGACCACCGGGCATCGGCCAAAGACGAGCCGAGAACCATCTACGGAAAAATCATTGCCGAAGCCGACCGACAGATAATTCCCGACGTGGTTATCCGGAGGACCATCCAGTTCGGGCTCAGGAACTACCCCGGATTGGACAAGGAAGGCCATTGGGAGAGAATGGTCGGACACCTGGAGGAAAAATATGCCGACGGCGGATATCTCCGGCTCTGGATTCCGGAATCGGCCAATGCGGCAAAGCTGGAGGAACTCCGCAGGACCATCCGCGACAAGCAGGCGCTCAGAGCCGTCTTCGAGACTGTTTACAAAGAAGAAGCGTACAAAGACCTTCTGCCTAAGGCCAAGGCCCTGTCGGAAGGAGAAGACGACCTGATTGCCGGAATGGCCAATCTGTCGGCACTTATACACCGCAGCTTCGGATTCTGGTGGACCGGTTTCTACAGAGTGTCCGGGAAGGAGCTGATTCTGGGGCCGTTCCAAGGGCCTTTGGCCTGCACCAGGATTCCTTACGGCAAAGGCGTCTGCGGAACTGCCTGGGCCCGACGGGAAACCATCGTTGTGCCCGACGTCGGGCAGTTTCCCGGCCATATCGCCTGCTCGAGCGAAAGCCGCAGCGAGATAGTGGTTCCGCTTTGGAAGGAGAACGAAATCATTGCCGTCCTGGACATCGACAGCAAGGACCGGGGCACCTTCGACGCCACGGACAGGATATGGCTGGAACAAGCAATCGCTTACCTTACAATATAGCTTAGATAAGCCGATTTCCGTCCAGAAGCGGAACGGGGCCGTCTTTTCCACCGGATGCACGATGTACGGCCAGTGCATCGGCGAAGCCGGGAAACCAAGGAAATCCCGAACGGCACGGCCGTTGGGGCAGATGAATTTTTGCGGAGTCTGTCGCCGTCTTTTAAATGAATTAGGTATTTTTGCAGCCGTTTGAATCCTGTATTCCTAATTCCAATAACGGAACATCCCGACTGCAGGCAAGACACGTTTTAATTTTAAATAATCGTTTATAAATCAACTAATTATGAAAAAAATTCTATTCGCGACAGGGCTCAGTCTGCTTCTGACGACTGGATTCTGCTCCTGCGACAACAATTCCGACGATCAGCTCACCGATGCCGAAATCCAGGAAATCCTGGTGGGAAAATGGGAACGCACTCAGATAAACGGCCGTCGGAACGTTACCGACTACGGAATAGTGTTCACCCTGAATGCCGATATGACGGGCACGATAAGCGCTTCGCAGGAAAACGGCGATTTCTGGCTGAGCAAGGAGCCGCTTACCTGCACGGTAAAGGATGCCGTGCTGACGTTGTCTGTGACCAATTTCCCGCAGATTACCAACTGCTTCAAACTCACCAAGGTTGAGGACGACAAGATTTGCGCCACCGAAACGGCCTACAACGGGAAGGATTACGAAGTGGTGTTCGAACGGGTGAACGCCGACTACAAGACCGCCATTCTGGGCCTGTGGGAAGGCGTCAGCATGGACGGTCCCGCCACCTACGGTGACTACACCCACCGCTGGGAATACAAGGCCGACGGCACCTATGTGTATTACTCCAAAGACGGCGATGGGAACTGGGAGCCTTTCATCGACGACGTCCGCAACGAATACAATGTGGATGGCACCTGGCTTTCCTGCCTGTGGGAAGACACCACCGGCACGGTGTACCGCGAGCGTTGGGACATCACGGTGTGCGACGAAGAGAATATGGTGTGGTCGGCCTACCGCCGCGACAGAGATACCAAGGAGTACTTCGACGCCACGTTCACTATGAAGAAAATCAAATAAGCGCCTCTCGCTTGTGAAAAAATCCGCCACCATTCCGCTCACCGTCCTGCTGCTGGGCCTCATTGTCGTGGCCTTTGTGCGGCAGGCGGCCCCCAATCTGGGAAACCGGACCGAATTGAATGCCTCGCTGACGGTTTCTCCGGACAGCTATGCTCCGGGCGGTTCCTGTACAGCCGACACGCTGAGCTGTTCCGTCGACGAGGCCGCCGTTGCCGATTTCCCGGCACGGGCCGAAAACCTCCCCGGGCCAAGCGTTCCAACCAGTTGGGAAATACGGCCGGGACAGTGGTATACCGTTCCTACCCAGGCGGTTTGCGAGAATCGGAATGAAGAGCCGTCGGTACGGTGGTCGCTGCAGACCGACGGAGAAAGTGCCCTGATAGCCGTGAGCCAGCCCGACAACACGGAATCGAAACATCTGCAATTCCATCTGAGCCGGACCGACGGCAGCAAGGACCATTTTCCCAAACAGCCCTTCGACGTCGGAGCCGGACAGGAATTCACCCTGCCCTATCGCGTGGAATTCCACGGGGTGACCGTCCGCTATGCCATGGCCGAGCCGCTGGCCACGCTGGAAGGCCGGCGCAACTGCCTGGCCTTTGCCGAAATTCCCGGCGTGGAACCGGAAGTGTGTGCCAACGGGCGCATTTACCGCCACGGAGTAAATTACACCATCCATCTTAAAAACCGACAGGCCGAGAACATAGTGCTCTGCGTGCTCGATGCCGAAAGCGCCCGGAAGGCCGTCAAGCTAAGCGTGCCCGGGCAGGAATTCCTGGTCATTCCCCGAGAAGCGACCGCCCTGGTTGACGGCGACATTCTCCGCCTGGACAGAAATGCCGGAAGCGAAGAGGATGCCGCTTGGCATATGAACATTTTTCCTGGCGGACTGCCGCTCGATTCCCTGTTCCAGAAGAGCACCGACGGCAAGGGCAAAGACGACCCGAATCTGGGCAAAGTAATCCGCCTGGGCCACCGGAAGGGCCTTGTGTCGGCCTCTGATTCCTTGGAACTATTACTTAGGAAATGAACGTCAGGCATCTGAAAAGCGAGCCCTGTTTGGCCGTGGGAATTGTTTCGGGCCGGGAAATCCGCTTTTCGCTGCCTTGTGCCACCCGGCTGGTCTGCGCCTCCGACGTTTCAACGATTTGTGCAGCGGCTTCGCCTGTTGAAGCCGCCCCACATTCTTCGACTGAGGCGGCCGCTTCTTTACCGATTGGCAATCCTTGTTCTTCGCTCGGCGCCGACAGTGCTGAGCTACCGTTAAACAGCCAATGCCCTGACTGTTGCCAAAGCGACAGCCGTGAATCTGCTTCCCCTTGCTTGTCGGCCGGGGCCTGGACGGCGCGGCTGGACGAAGGATGCTGCCAATTGAACGGGCCGGACGGAACCCTACTCATTCCGATATGCGGCAGCGAAGTATGCCGTTTGGAAAACGACCGTCCCGCCGGGCAGGCGGCTTTCCAATTGGAAGAAGTCTGCATCGGCATCGGATTCCACTGGCAACGGCTGCAGCGACAGGCGTTCGAGGGCAGTCTGCGGCTGGTAGTGGAAAACCATCGGCTGACGGCCGTGAACTGTCTGCCGCTGGAGCGCTATCTGTACAGCGTCATTGCTTCGGAAATGAAGGCCACCGCCTCGGTGGAACTGCTCAAGGCCCACGCCGTCATTTCGCGCAGCTGGCTGCTGGCCAACCTGATGCGGCAGCCGCAAAAGGTCGCTGAGATTTCTTCCGAAGTCACTTCCGTCAAAGACACCTTCGATGCTCAAGAGGAACATATCGTGTGGTACGAACGCGATGCCCATCGCCTGTACGACGTGTGCGCCGACGACCATTGCCAGCGCTACCAAGGCATCTGCCACAGCGGCACACATCAGGTAAAAGAGGCACAGGCCGCCACCCGGGGCCTGGTGCTGTCTACCGACGACGGCGACATCTGCGACGCCCGTTTTTACAAATGCTGCGGCGGATTCACCGAACGTTTCTCCTCTTGCTGGGACAATCGCGACTACCCTTATCTGCAAACCGTTTCCGACCTGACGGCGACGAACTCCAAGCAGGGAAGCCACCTTTCCGGCATTCGCTCCGCGTCCGGTTCCGACGGCCAGCCCCTGGCCGATAACGACGCCCGCTCCGCTCTGGTTTCCGGCATTGGTTCCGAAGACGAGGCCAGGCACTTTATCCTAAGCCGTCCGGCGGCCTGGTGCCACACCGACGACCAGGCCATTCTGTCGCAGGTGCTCAACGACTACGACCGCGAAACGGCCGACTTTTTCCGCTGGCAGGTGCAATACACCGGACAGGAGCTTTCCGATTTGGTGCGCCGCAAATCCGGAATGGATTTCGGCCGGCTGCTGGCGCTGGAGCCGGTGGAGCGGAGCCAATCGGGGCGGCTGGTACGCTTGAGACTGGTTGGAACCCGCCGGACGCTGGTGGTGGGCAAGGAATTGGAAATTCGCAAATGGCTGTCGGACAAGCATCTGTATAGTTCGGCCTTTGTGGTAAGCTGCACCTATGGAACCGGGCAGGCAGTTTCGGCCGATGGAAAATCCTATCCGGTTCCGGAGACCTTCCGCTTGGACGGAGCCGGCTGGGGGCACGGCGTGGGCCTGTGCCAGATAGGCGCCGCCGTG
>R17__coassemble_392_pt1 | contig 22532 bp, 8 predicted proteins | sample R17__metabat2_high_PE_026 | metagenome-assembled genome bin R17
AGCATATCGCACATCAGTTCCAGGGCGCGCTCGTAGTCTTGCCTTAGACAAATGGCATACAGGAATATCTCTTCCTTGGTGGTGTAGGCGTTTATTTCACCGCCCACGGCACCCATACGGTCCAGAATGCGGTAGGCCGTGCGGCGACCGGTGCCCTTGAAGAGCATATGTTCGGTAAAGTGGGCCAGACCTTGCTCGTCGTCGTGTTCGTCGCGGGTGCCCGCCGCCACGGCAAAGCCGCAGCAGCAAACCTCGCCGGCGCAGGGCTGGTGAATAAGGCGGATGGCGTTGGGGAGTTGGGTGTTCATAGGTTTAGCTTTGAGCTTTGAGCTTAGAGCTTTGAGTTTTGAGATTGGAGTTTTGAGATTGGAGTTTTGAGATTGGAGTTGACGAAGCGGGCTGAGCCGACGGGGTGAGTTTGGCCTGCCAGGAGTCGCGCAGCACCAACAGGCTTTCGGGGCCTTTGTTAAACAGCAGGTCCACGATGGACATTTCGGGCTGGAATCCGTAGCGGCCCTCGAACACCTGGGTATACGGAACCTGGCGATAGCCGGTGACGGCACACAGGGTTTCCAGCGGACATTTCGGGCTGATTAAGTTCCGGAGGTCCTGCACCTCCGAATCCCCGGGCGCTTCCTGGCCCGTATGCAACACCGGGCTTTCCGCCGGCCGGCGAAAATCCTTTGTCAGCTCCACGCCGGGGAAAACGTCCAGTAGACGGCACACCACATCGTGTAGCGCCAAGTTCCAGTCGAACAGGAATTCGAAGGGACGGCCCTCGAACAGGGGCCGCAAGTCGTCCTGATAGTATTCAAAAAAAGGCGTGGTACCGTAGGCCGACTCCAAGGCCACCCAATGCTGCCGACGCCAGTCGGTGCGGTATTCTATGCGCACGTCGCGGATGGGCTGGTCGTTGTGCTTTACCACGGGAATGCTCAGGCAGGCCGGGCCGTTGGCCGCCGCAATGCAGCAACGGTTGCGCCAGGTCTGCTTGTGATAATGTTCCCACTGTTCCAGTTGCACCTCTTGGGCCTGCCAGTACAGAGCATACCACGAAACCGGCGCCAGATAAGCCGTCGACAGCAGTATTTCCGACATTACTGCGCTTTCTTAAGGAAGCGGTTCCAGCGCACCTTGCCGTGGAACCAGGCCTTGTCCTTGTCGAGCGACAGCCACACCCGCAGCGGCTTGCCCACAATGTGGTCTTCGGGCACGAAGCCCCAGGCACGGGAATCGGCCGAATTGTGGCGGTTGTCGCCCATCATCCAGTAGTAGTCCATCGCAAAGGTGTAGGTGTCGGACGGCTGGCCGTCCACGTACCACACGCTGTCGCGGCAAGCCAGGGTATGGCCTTCGTATACCCGTATGGCACGGCCGTAAATCAGTTCGTTCCAAGCGTTAAGCTCTATGGAAGCGCCCTTGCGGGGAATCCACAGGGGCCCGAAATCGTCGCGCGTCCAGGCCACGGCATCGTTCAGGGCAAAGTTGTTTCCGCCCAGATTGAACGGGCCCACCTGGGCCGGTTCTATGGCCACCCGGTTTATGTTGGAAGCCTTCTGCACGCGGGCAATCACTTCCTTGGTGGCGGGGAACAGGTAGCAGGGCAGCACCTCGCCCTGGGGCCCGCGCTCGAATCCCAGGAAATCGGGCAGCAGCGAACGGTCGCCCAGGTAGATGCGGTCTTCGCGGCTGATGCCCCAGTTGTCGAACTGCTTGTCGGAGATGAAACCGCCCTTGGTCTGCACAAAGTAATTGTACTGCACACCAGGCTCATCGGCCAGAAGCTGACCGTCGATATACACCTGATTGTCAATAATCTGCAGCGTATCGCCGGGCAGGCCCACGCAGCGCTTCACGTAGTTTTCGCGACGGTCCACCGGACGCCAGGTAATCTTGCCGTAGGTTTCGGGATGGCTGCGTATGTAGGCGTCGGCCTGGGCCGTGGTCATACCCTTTTCCTGAGCCAGATAGTAGCGCGTGGTGTAAAAGTCGGGGTTCTCTACCTTGACGGCCACGGTGTCGCCCGTGGGAAAATTGAACACCACAATGTCCTTGCGCTTTATCTCGGTCGTGCCCGACAGGCGCTTGTACTGCCACTGAGGCTTTTCTATGTAGGATTTGGCCTTGGTAAGGGCAAAGGTATGCTGGGCCAGCGGGAACGACAGCGGCGTAATGGGCATTCGAGGGCCGTAGCTGCACTTGCTCACCACCAGGAAGTCGCCCACCAGCAGGCTTTTCTCCAGCGACGACGAGGGAATCTGGTAGTTCTGGAAAAAGAGCAGGAACACGAAATAGGCCGCCACCAGCGCAAACACAATGGCGTCCACCCAGTCCATAATAACCTTGGCCGTGTGGTTCTTCCAGCTTTTCCAGAAGCCCCAGGGAAGAAAACGCGTTATGAGGGCATCGAATATGAACGGTATGGGCAGCAGCCACCAAAGACTGTGTCCCCAAAGGGCAATAAGTATGAACACGATGCTCCATATGCCCAGCCGTATCCAGCGGCCCGGCCCGGCGTGGAGCCGTTTCTCTTCGGAGGGTTTATTGTTTTCCATAGAGTTTCCCATTGGACAGAAATTCAGTTAGAAGCCCAGCATATCCTGCATTCCCAGGAAGCCGCTGTGATGCTGCACGTATTCGGCCGCCAGCACGGCGCCCAGGGCAAATCCGGCCCGGCTTTTGGCATCGTGGGCAATAGTAATGGTGTCGACGTCCGATTTCCACGTCACTTCGTGATAGCCGGGCACCTCGCCCACGCGTTCCGCGGTGATTTCCAGCTGGTTTTCGGCAGGGTTGGCGCCGGGAGCCAGCGGATGGGCCACGCCCTTGCCCTCCAATTGGGCCGGAGCCGAAGTAACCCACTCGGTTTTACGGTCGAGGCGCGCCAGCACGTCTTCGGCCAGCGATTTGGCCGTGCCGCTGGGTGCATCCAGTTTGTGGATATGGTGCACTTCCTTCATACGCACGTCGTACTGCGGGAAGGCGTTCATTTTTTCGGCCAGGAACTTGTTGAGGGCAAAGAACAGATTCACACCCAGACTAAAGTTGGAAGCATAGAAAAAGGTGCGGCCGTCCTGGCGGCACAGACGTTCTATTTCGGGCATACGCTCCAGCCAGCCGGTGGAACCCGACACCACGGGCAGCCCGGCGGCAAAGCACTTGAGGTAATTGTCGAATGCGGTGGTGGGGCCGGTGAATTCGATGGCCACGTCGGCACTGCGGAAGGCCTCGGATCCGAAGCGGTCCTGGGTGTCCACGTCGACGGTGCACACCACCTGATGCCCGCGTTGCAGGGCAATTCGTTCTATTTCGTGGCCCATTTTGCCATAGCCTACCAATGCAATTTTCATAGAATCAGTTTTACGACGGCTTGTTCCGCCCTTGCCGGGTCGGCGCACCGTTTCTTGGTTGAACAGGGCGGCAAAAGTACGCTTTCGCTTGGCCAAAAACAAATGAGAAACCGGGCTTGACCACATTTCATCGGCGGCCGGCCACGGGCAGTACTAGGCCGTCGGCCGGTCCTTGTAGGCCGAGGGCTGGTTCTTGTAAGCCGAAGGCGATACGCCGAACTGCTTCTTGAAGCACTTGCTGAAGTAGAGCGGGTCGTTGAACCCCACGGCAAAGCTTATCTGTTTGATGTTCAGTTCGGCCGACGACAAAATAAGCTCGGCGGCCTTCTTGAGCCGCAACTCGCGCAGGTATTCCACGGGAGCACAACCCGTAATGCCTTTTACCTTGTTATAGAAAACCGTGCGGCTGACGTTGAGCGAATCGGTAAGGTCCTGAATGGAAATGTCGGCGTCTTCCAGACGCTCCAGAATAAGCGCATTGAGTTTGTCCAGGAACTGCCGGTCGAGCGACGAGGAACATAGTATGGGCTGCGCCACGCCGGCGGCGCGGGCATATTTTTCGCGGAGCTTGCGGCGTTGCTCTATCTGCTGGAAAATGCAGGCCCGCAACACGTCCAGGCGGAAGGGCTTGGCCACGTAGGCATCGGCTCCTTCCTCGTAGCCCTGTATCTGTTGCTCGGGCGCCGAAAGGGCCGTGAGCAACACCACGGGGATGTGGCAAGTCTCAAAATCTTTTTTGAGCTGACGGGTAAGTTCGTAGCCGTTCATACGCGGCATAAGCACGTCGCACAAGATAAGGTCGGGGGCAAGTTCGCGGGCGCGCTCCAAGCCCGACAGGCCGTCGTTGGCCGTATGTACCTCGAACCACGCAGAAAATTCGCCGGCCAGCAGGCCGCGGATGTCGGCATCGTCTTCCACTATGAGCAGCCGTTGCGGATTGGCCGGCTTTTCCCGGGTTTCGGGTGAATCGGTTCCGGCAGAAACGGCGCCAGGGGTATCAATATCGGCAGAAACGGTTCCTAAGATATCGGTTTCGGAGACCTTGTCGGAAAGCGGCGAAGAATCCTTGGCCAAACCCGACGGCAGAGAATTCTCCAACCCGACGGGCAGGCTAACCGTAAACACCGAGCCGCCGCCCTCGCGCTCCTTATAGTCGATGGCGCCACGCAGTATCGTCACCAACTCGCGGGTAAGATTCAGTCCTATGCCCACACTGTCGGCCACCGACGATTTGGCCGCATAGCGCGAGAATAGCAAAACCTGTTTCTCGGGCGAAATGCCTATGCCGTTGTCGCTCACCGAGAATCGGTACTCAGATCCGTCGGCCACGGGGCCTGCCTCTACCGCTATATGCCCGCCGTCGGGAGTGTATTTGAAGGCATTCGATATAAGGTTGTAGGCAATTTTGTCCAGATGCCCCCTATCGACAGCCATCGCAAAGGGCGCGCCCAGCCCGACGGTATAGTCCATATGTTTGGTCTGGGCCAACTCGCGGAAGGTTTCGCACACCTCGCCTAGGAAGGCCGTCACGTCGGTTTCCTGCAGCGACACCGTGGCCCGGCCTTCCTGGATTTTGCTTATCTCCATAATCTGGTCCGACAAGCGTTTCATACGGTCCAAGCCCTTCTGCATCGTACTTACCGACGGCTGGGCAAGCGAGGGAATCGAAGGTGTATTCCTGAATTTTTCCAAAGCGGCCTGGATGAGCGACAGCGGCGTACGGAACTCGTGCAGCAGATTGGAGAAGAAGCGTTGCCGGAACGCCGACAGTTCCTTTTCCAATTCGGCTTCGCGACGGGATTTGGCCGCCTGGTACCGCGACCAGAACAGCCAGCCCAGCAAACCGCCCAGCAAGAATACCCAAAGCGCCACGGCCCACCAGCGGCCCCACCAGGGTGCTTTTATCCGAATGGACAGACCGCTTTCTTCGGACTGGACGCCCGACGGGTCGCACAGTTCCACTTCGAAACGATACGTTCCGGGACGCAGGTTCTTGTAGGTGGCAGATTCCTGTGCTCCTGGCTGCGACCAATCCTTGTCGTAACCGTTCAGCCGGTATCGGTACTGAGGATGCCTCATACCGCAATAGTCGAAAGAAGAGAAGTGTATTTCTAACGAATTCTCGAAATGCCGCAGCCGAATGCGATTGGCATACGCCAGTGCCTGGGGCAACGCCACACCGTTTTCGGGCGAATACACCGAAACACCGTTCACCAGCAGGTCGGTAAACACCACGTCGCGGTTTACCAAAGGCGACGAAAGACTGTCTGGATTCACCACCAGCATTCCGTAGTCGGTCCCGAACACCAGACGGCCGTCGGGCAGCAGGCAGACGCTCTTCTCGTTGCAGACGTTTCCCGACATCTGTTCGGAAAACAGATAATTGCGGAATACGCGGCGTTCCGGCTCCATTTTAGAGATACCCAGTTCGGTACCTATCCACAGATTTCCCCAAGCGTCCCTGCAAAGCGACTGGACATTGTTGTTTACCAGCCCCTGCCCGGTGGTGAAGGTTTCCCAAGACAGCTTTCCGGCCGTCAGACTGCAGTAGAGCAAACCGAATCCTATGGTGCCCACCCACATACCATCCCGGTGGGGCAGCAGGCAAGTAACCTCGTTGGCGCAGAAATTGCCGTTCTGAATGCTGAAATGGCTCAGAGATTCTTTTCCGACGGCCAGGGAATCCGGATGGGCCACACAAAGGCCGTCGTTGGTAGCCATCCACAGTCTACCGGCGGCATCGACATCTATATCGCGCACGAAACGGGTTCCATACGAAGGCATCGGAACCGCCCGGAAGCCCCATCCGCCCTCTGGCTTTTCGTAGGCCAGTTCCAGGCCTCCGCCAAACGACGCCACCCACATCCGTCCGCGGCTGTCGCAGTAAAAATCGTATATGTTATTGTCCCTCAGGGTTGTGTTGTCGTTTCTATCGTAAAGGAAGGAACGGCCGTCCACCGAAAGACCTCCCCCGCGGGTACCCTTCCACACCCGGCCTGCGCTGTCGCTCGCCAAGGCATAGACGCTGGATGACAAATCGGTTTTTCCGAGCAGGTTCAGAGCTTGGTCGTAGCGATAAAAGCCGCCCACCCGGGTCGAGACAAACAAGGTGTCACCCTCCAATTTTATCATCCGCACGGTGTTGGAACGGTTCATTATCCGGGGACTTTCCGGATACACCTGTCCGGTTTCGCTCACGACGGGCGTCAGGCACGAAAGGCCGGCCCGCTCGGAGCCCAGCCACACGTTTCCCTCGTCGTCTACCTGCAGGGCCAGCAAATAGTTGGAGGGAATGGCCTTCTGTCCCGAGGGCAGGCGGTCGGAGGCCTGGTAATGCCACAGCTTTCCGCCAGCCGCTTCCTGCACGAACAAGCCACCGGAATTGGAGGCTATCCAGGTATTGTCAAAGCGGTCGTAGCCAAACAGATAACGAGAACCGGATGTTTCACGGCCATTTCCGTTGCCATCCAGATTCAAATCCGACTCGCCGGATCCGTCCAGCCCCACCCTCACTATCCGCTGCGACTGGTTGAATATCCAGCAATTCCGGTCGTCGGCAAACACACGGGCATTGCGGTGGGTAAGAAATCGGTCTTCGCGCACCGTGAACGTGTCCAAATCGAAACGGTAGGCACGGTTCAGCGCCAGGATTATCATATCGGAGCCCTGACGAAAGGCATGGCGGTAACTGAACGAAGACAAGCCGAGCGGCACCCGCTGCAAACTGTCATCGCGGCACACCAAAACCTCGGCGGCTTTTGTCAGGACATAGACGGTTTCGCGATAAGACAGAAGCTTAAGAGCCCGAGTTGCAGCGTCTACACACACCAGGCTGTCACCCTGCAGCCGGAACAGTCCTTTGTCGGTACCCACCCAAATCCTTCCGGAAGCATCCTCGCAGACATCTTTGACATTGTCGGTGGCCAGTTCCCCGGAAACCTGGCTGAACCACCGGGATTCAAGCGAGCGGTCGGACAGTTTCCGCACCCGGCAGATGCCCTCGACTCCCCAAAGCCATACGTCACCGTTCTGCATTTCCTGCCAGCCCGTATTATATAAGGTGGGGATTTCGGGACGGAAAGCATAATTCACGAAGCAGTCGCGCTCCAGGTCGTAGCACACCACGTTGCCCGGCGAACAAAGTATCCACAGGTAATGGTCGCTGTCTTCCCACAAATTGGTAACCGTGCCCGACACGGCCGAAAAACGGCCCTCGCCACGCAGATTCATCGTAATAAAGGAATGGCCGTCGGTGCGGCAAAGGCCGTTGGCCGTGCCTATCCACAGAAAACCTTTGCTGTCTTGAAGTATGGAACGGACGGTATTGCTCGGGAGGCCGTCGGCCGTAGAAAAATGACGGACCGTGAACCGCACCTCGGCCCCCAGCGATGCCGGGAGCAGGAGCAGCCACAACACCAGCCACCAAGCCCGTTTGCTCTTCATAAAATTTTGCTTCACTTCGTTTCGCTCAACTTTACAGCCTGTAGGCGGCGCCTCGGCAGAGCAAACTTGTTCTGCGTTCGGCTTGCGCCACAGTGTACGCCGCCAAACATACAACATTTTTGAACAAAATTTACCACGGCTATTGTCAAATATTCCATAAACAAAAAATATCGGTTGGTTACTTTTACGGCGGATAAGAAGCCCGGTTCGGACAACGGCTGGGAATGCCCGGGACGACACCGCCGTCCGTCACAAATAAAACAAAACTCCTATGAAACGTATCTTTCTGACATTGCTATCGGTCTTGGCCATCACGTCTGCCACCGCCGCCCCCAAGCAAAAAGCACAGACATTCCCCGACGGAACGCCTATGGAAGCGTGGTTCCAGACTCGTTACTGCGCCCTGCCGGGCGGCCCCCTGGACGAGCCCGCCACCGGGCTGTCGGCCGAAGCCCTGGAACAGGTCTGCGGACTGAAGGTGTACCACTTGGGCCGATACGGCATTTACAGCACCATCCAGAAAGTGCAGACAGCTGCCATACAGGCCGTTATAGACAAGGCCGGGGAAAGCGGAGGCGTGGTGTACGTGCCCGAGGGCATATACAAGAGCGGCGCGTTGTTCTTTCCGCAAGGCACCCACCTGTATCTGGCCAAAGGCGCCGTGCTGCTGGGCAGCGACGACATTCAGGACTTTCCCCCGCGAACCACACGCATCGAGGGCCAGACCTGCCTATATTTCCCCGCCCTGGTGAATGCCGACCATCTGGACGGCTTTTCCATAAGCGGACAGGGGGTGATAGACGGCAACGGCAGCGAATACTGGAAGGCCTTCCGCCTGCGTCGCCAGTGGAATCCCAAATGCACCAACAAGGACGAGATGCGGCCGCGGCTGATGCATATGGAGCACTGCCGAAACGTGAGCATCAGCGGCGTCAGCCTGCAGAATTCACCGTTCTGGACCTGCCACCTGTACAAGTGTGAATACGTGTGCCTGGACAACGTGCGTTTCTTCTCGCCGCGCTTTCCCATTGCCTCGGCCAGCGCCGACGGCATAGACTTGGACGCCTGCAGCCAGGTGCACATTAGCGGCTGCCGCCTGACGGTGAACGACGACGCCGTGTGCCTGAAGGGCGGCAAGGGCCCCTATGCCGACCTCGATTCCACCAACGGCCCCTGCTGCAACATCCTTATAGAAAACACCTTGTTCGACCACACCACCGGCAGCTGCCTTACCTGCGGCAGCGAATGCCTGCACGCCCGCAACATTGTGATGCGGCACTGCGAAGTTACCGGCGGCTCGAACCTGCTGCTGCTCAAGATGCGTCCCGACACGCCGCAACGCTACGAATACATCACGGTGGACGACGTCAAGGGCTCTTGCGCCGGGCTGTTCAACGTGAACCGTTGGACCCAGTTCTTCGACCTGCAGGGCCGCGAAGACATTCCGATGTCTTACGGCGAGCACATTGCCTTCCGCAACATCAGTCTGAAATGCCGGTTCTTCATAGGCGGCCAGGCCGACGAGAACCAATACCGCGTAAGCGACGTGCTTATGGAGAATGTGCGCGTGCAGACCGACCACGGCCAATACGACAAAAAGCTCATCAACGGCCTGATGCTGAAGAACGTAAGCGTGGGAGCCGAGGTGGAATTATAAGATATTTTTCCAAGCAGATAACTGAGAACCGACGCCATATGAAACGCTCCCGATATTTCAGAATAATTCTGGCCCTGCTGCTGGCAACGGCCACGACGTTTCCCGCTGTGGAAGCCCAGCGCATCGTGTCGCCGCTCGGGCGCGGCATCACCGCCGTCTACCGCAACGACAAGGCACTCATCAGCTGGCGCAAACTGGCCCAGGACCCCGAAGAGGCCACCTATCGCGTATACCTGCGCACCGGTGAATCTGCCGGATGGCAAGCCTTGAACAATACCCCCGTCAAGGTATCCAACCTGGAAGTGGCCGCCTCGCGGCTGACCGACGGCTGTCAGTTGGCGGTGAGCCTGATAACCAAGGGCGTGGAAGGGCCCAAAAGCCCGGCCTATACCTACCACGACTACGGATTCGTGAATATGTTCCTGTACATAAACTTCGAACAAGCCGGCAGTCCCATTCCCTGCACGGCAGCTAACCGCACCAAGTTTGTGTGGCCCTGCGACCTGGACGGCGACGGCGAAATGGACTATGTACTGGACCGCCGCGGCGGATTCGACAGCTACCTGGAGGCCTACACCTCGCAGGGCGAATACCTGTGGAGCGTAAACGTGGGGCCCAACATTATGATAAGCGTAGGGCAGAACGACGCTGTCTGCGTGGGCGATTTCGACTGCAACGGCCGCTGCGACGTGGTGTTCCAGGCCTCCGACAGCACCCGCTTCTGGGACAAGGCCAAAAACGACTGGGGCCTGTGGCTGGACGTGAACGGCACGGGCGGCAGCACACCCGACACCGACGGCGACGGCATTGTGAACTACCGCAACCAGAGCGTAAAGAACCCGCCACAGTATATGGCTGTGATAGACGGACTTACCGGTGCCCAGAAAGCCGTAGTGGAAATGAACTATCCCAACACGCCCTACGACCATTACACCCGGTTCAACAAGGCCGATTACTGGGGTGACGAATACCCCTATCTGAACGGCAAGATGGGACTGGCCTATCTGGACGGCATTCACCCCTCGGCCGTAATGGAATACTGCGACCGCAGCAAGAACGGCAGCCACCACTACTACACCAGTGCCTACGGATACGACTTTTCCGGCGGTACCGCCGGCGAATGGAAGGAGCAGTGGCAGTTTGTGTTCGACACGCTCAGCATCCGCAAGGGCGAGTTCCACCATATCCGCATAGGCGACGTGGACGGCGACGGCAAGGACGAGACCTGCAACGGCGTGCTCTGCGTAGACCACGACGGCACCTGTCTGTACAGCAGCGGCATAAGCCACGGCGACCGTTTCCGCCTGTCGGACATCGACCCCGACCGGCCCGGGCCCGAAATATATGCCATCCAGCAGAATGCCGCCGACCTGCTGGGCCAGCTCATTTACGATGCCCGCACGGGCCAGAGCATAAAACGCTGGTACCTGGGCAGCGTAGGCGACGTGGGCCGCGGCGAATGTATGGACGTACTGCCCCAGTACAAGGGCTACGAAATATGGTCCACGATGGCCAATATGTACACCGCCCAGGGCGACGTGGCCATAGAAGGCACCAATGCCCAGTACGGTTACCCCACCGAGGGCATCTGGTGGGACGGCGACCTGGGCCGCGAAAGCGTGCAGACCAAGAACGGGGCATCCAATATGAATCTGTATGTGCAGAAATACGTGCACGGTGACGGACTGAAAACCCTGATCGAATTCTGGCGCTCGCCCCACGCCTACGGCATTTCGGGCGCCCGGGCCATGTTCTGGGGCGACATTGTGGGCGACTGGCGCGAGGAGGTAATCCTGGACCACTACGAAAACGGTGTGTACGACGGCATTATGGGCTTCGCCACCAACTACGCCACCGACATCGACAACATATACTGCCTGCAGCAAGACGTGAACTACCACGGCCAGTGCACCAACCGAGGCTATTACCAGAGCCCGATGACCGGGTTCTACCTGGGCTACGACATGCCGGCGCCCCCGCTTCCCCAGCAATTGTTTGCCGACACCTACTGGAGCGCCCAGGGGACGGTCTGGGAAAACGGCGGCAACGGATTCACCAACCTGCTGCGCAACCAATCCCAGACCTATACCGACGGGCAAAGCGTACTCTTCGGATTGGACGGCGCCACGGCGGTGGACGTGCCGGCGGCCGTGAGTCCCGACACCATCCTGTGGGTGGTACCTGCCGGACAGACCTACACCTTTGGCGGCACAGGCAGCCTTTGCCCGGGCGATGCCTGGAAAACCGGCGAGGGCACGGTAGTGCTGGGACTGTCTTTCCGCTCCGACAATCCGCTGGTAGTGTCGGAAGGCACCGTGCAGCTGAACGCCGACCTGGAGTCGGCCCTGGACCTGCGCGCCCGCGGCATTCTGTCGGGCAACGGCCACGTGAAAGGGCCGGTAAGTCTGGAAGGCGCCCTGAACTATGCCTGCGGCAAACTGAGCCCCGGCACGTCCGAGGCGCCCTTCGGCACGATTGTGCTCGACAGCGGGCTGAACGTAACCGACTTGCTCTACATAGACCTGGACATAAACACCGCCACCGACGATTCCGACCGCGTGGTGGTTGGGGGAAGCCTCTGCCTGGGAGCCGATCTGGTGTTCAACATCACGGCCGATTGCGCCCGCCTGCCCGAAGGACTTTACACCCTTATGGAATGGACCGACAGTCTGAGCGGCGACCTGTCGCACTGCCGTATGCGCGGCATAAGCGGACTTAAATATTCCATCCGCACCGAAGGCAAGCGCCTGGTGCTGGACGTGGAAGGACAGCGCAGCGCCTCCAATTCGGTGCGGTGGACGGGAGCCACCGACGGCAACTGGGACTACCAGACGCCCAACTTCAGCCTGGACGGCGAAGCCACCACCTTTGTGGCCGACGACGGCATCACCATTGACGACAACGCGCTGACACTGAATCTGGTACTGAACGACCTATTTCCCACCGGCGGCGTGCGCTTCGAAAACGAAGGGCTGCCCATTACACTCTCCGGCGAGGGCGGGCTGAGCGGCAGCGGCGGCCTTGTCAAGACGGGCGACGGCGACCTGTACCTGCTTTCCAAAAAGAGCGACTACACCGGAGCCACTCAGCTGAAGGGCGGCACCACCTACGTGGCCGAGCTGACACTGGGCGGTACACCCGGTTCGCTGGGTGCGGGCACGAGCGACATAGGGCTGAGCAATGCCGCCTTGGTTTGTCAGCACATAAGTGCCTCTACCGACCGTGGCTTTGTCCTTACCGACACGGCCGCCATAGAAGTGCCTTCGGGCTCACTGTCGGTAAAGGGCGTCATAAGCGGCAACGGAATGTTGGTAAAGCGGGGCGCTGGCTCGCTCACGCTGAACGGCACGGCGGCCAACACCTTCAAAAAAGGGCTGCTCATAGAGGAAGGCAGCGTGATACAGGGCACCTATACCACCAATTTCGGCCCCTACGGCGGCAGCATCACCGCGTACAAGGGCACACTGAGGCAATACAACAACACCGACTACAGCAATTCGCCCAGTTTCAACTATGTGGTGAACGTGCCCGAAAAGGGCCACACCCTTACCTTTGTGGAATGCGGACGCGGCACGGTAAACGGCACCTGGAAGGGCAAGGGAGCCACCACCTTCAAACCCACCTACTGGCGCTGCGACCTGAACATCGATTTCTCGGCCTACGAGGGAACGGTGGTGAGCGCCGCCAACGACACCTACGAGAATCGCTATATAAAGGCTATGAACATGAAGAAGGGCCGGCTGCAACTGGAAAGCGGCTCTTATTGGAACGGCTACAAGTCGGGCGGCAGCACCAAGCAGGACTACACCAACTACGTGGGCTCGCTGGCGGGTAGCGGCACGCTGTCGAACGGCACTTGGAACGTGGGCTACGACAACACCGATTCCAACTTTTCCGGGACCTTCGGCGACGGCGTGGTGTTCAACAAATACGGCACGGGCACGCTTACCGTCGGCGCCAACACCGGCAACATAAACCTGAACGTAAAGGAAGGATGCCTGCGCACCGGCGGCACCAAGCCCACCGAAGGCACGGTGATTGCCCAGGGAGCCTCCGCCCGCATAGAAGTGCCTTCGGGCTACATAGGAGCCGTCACCGTACAGGGCGGTACCTTGTCGCTGGGCAACGGCAGCGGCCGGCCGGCTATGATTTATGCCGAGGGCACCATAAACCTGCTGGGCAACGGCACGCAAAATGCCACTCTGCCGCTGAACCGCAACCGCACCGGCGCCGACCGGCTATATATGATGTCGGGCAACCTGAACCTGAAGAGCGGCACCGTGATCCAGCTCGAAGCCCACTCGTCGGCCCTGCCTCTGAAGTCGGGCGACGAATTGCAGCTGTTCTATATGAACGGCAGCGGCAGCATAAGCGTGGCCGACGACGTAAGCATACAGAGCGAGACGCTGGCCGAAGGACTTTACTGGGACCTGAGTTCGCTGGCCGACGAGGGTATTGTGCGCGTGGCCGGCACGGCCGACAATCTGAGCCGCGTTTGGTTCGAGGCCGACGGCACGCCCATCGTATACGACCTGCTGGGCAAGCGAGTGCTAAGCCCGACAGAAGGCACTATGTATATTGTAAACGGCAAGAAAATTGTGTATTAGACGTATGAAAGACTTTTTATTCACGACCGGACGGACAGCCGGACTTGCAGCCACCCTGATGCTGGCCGCAGCGCCGGTTTGGGCCGCTTCGTCGGCGCAGGTGCCCGCTATAGAGATTGCCCGCTGGTACGGCGACAAGGCAGCCGCCATCAGTTACACCTTCGACGACGGCTACATTGAGCAATACACCTTGGCGGTGCCCCAGTTGGAGGCCCGCGGCTGGCGCGGCAGTTTTACCGTGAACGGCTCGCGGCTGGGCGACGATGCGCAGCACCGGATCGACAGCACCCGGCTTTCGTGGCCCGAGATAGAGGATATGGCCCGGCGCGGCCACGAGATTTCCAACCACGGCTGGGCCCACAAGAACTTTGCCCGCACCGAATTCGAGACGCTCAAGCGCGACATTCTTATGAACGACAGCGCCATAGAAGCCCACACCGGACAGCGCCCCCTGACCTTCTGCTATCCCAACAACAACAAATCGCAACCCGGTCGCAGCTTTGCCGTGCAAGGCCGCGTGGGCACCCGTACATTTCAGCGTTCCATAGGCAGCAAGTCGCAGCCCGACGAGCTGTGCCGCTGGACCGACCGCCTGGTAGACAACCGCGACTGGGGCGTGGGAATGACGCACGGCATTACCTACGGATACGACAACTTCGGGCGCAACCAACAGGTGCTGTGGGACCATTTCGACTATGTGAAAAGCCGCGAGGATTCCATCTGGGTGGGCACGCTGGCCGCCGTGAGCGCCTACCTACGCGAGCGCGACGAATGTTCGCTGAATATATCCGAACTGAAGAGCTCGGGGCGTAAGCAAGTATTGTCGGTCAGCTGTTCCTCGCCCCTGGATGCCGGGCTGTTCCGCCAGCCGCTGACGCTGGTTGTGCGCCAGGCAGGCATTACCAAGGCCGAGGCCGTGCAGGACGGACGCCGCATAGCTGTCGATGTCCGGCCCGACAAGGCCCTGCTCGACATCGATCCCAACGGAGGGGAAATCCGGCTGGATATCCGCCTTGGGAAAACGGCCGCCGCGCAAGCCGTCGCCGAAAAGCCGCACAAGGCACACGTGATACTGGTGGCCGGGCAGTCGAACACCGACGGCCGCGTACCCGTGCGCGACCTGCCACCTTATATAAAGGCGCTCACCCACGACACCACCTTCCACCACGGCGCCTATCCCCATTGCCTGATAGCCCAGAACGATACGCTGGCCCGCTTCGTGCCCTTCTGGCCTCACCAGCGCCTGGGCACCGGCCGCTGGGCCTACGACGCCGTTACCTTCTACCTGCTCGACAGCCTGCTGCAGGAACCTTTCTACGTGATAAAATGGGCAGTAGGCGGCACGGCCATTGCCTACGACACCACCAACCTGAGCCGCAAGTCGCGCTACTGGAGCGCCGACCCCGACTGGCTGGCCGGCACCACGGCCTACGAGAAGGGCGGCCACTCGCTGCTGCTCGACTTTATCGAAGAAATAGACCTGGCCATAGACAGCACGTTGTCGAAGTTGCCACAGGGCTACCAGATAGATGCCTTTATCTGGCACCAGGGCGAAAGCGACAGCAAGCACGGCGAGGCCTATTACAACAATCTGAAGGGCGTGGTTACCTATGTGCGCCGACACCTTACCAAAAAAACCGGGCAGAACTGCAACCGCCTGCCTTTCATATTCGGCACGGTGGCCCGCAGCAACAAGCAGTACAGCCGCGAGGTGGAGAACGCCATGCATCAATGGGCCCAAGACGACGACAATTCCTGGCTCATAGACCTGCAGGACGCCTCGCTGCAGGGCGACCACCTGCACTTCGACGCTCCTTCGGCCGAGGAATTCGGACGGCTGGTGTTCGAACGGTTGGAGAAGTTGCCGTCCATCCGCTACTGAGCAGCGGGATTGCCAATTTTTCCATACAATCGGAATTTTCGACCATATTCCCTTTCGCGTACACGGGTATTTTTGCCGCGTGTCAACAGCACATTGAGACAACCAAACATATCAACATTTAAAACCTGTTCCTTATGAAAAAAACCACACTCGTCCTGGCGCTGCTGCTCTGTGTGAGCACGGTGGCCAATGCCCAGTTCTGGAATCAGAAGTGGAGCAACGACTACGAGAACGAAAGTGCCATCGATGCCAACTGGACTTACACGGCCACCTCGAAACTGTCCAGATACTGCTGGGAAAACCCGGTGCTGGGCAATCACTTCCTGGCCATCGTCGACAACTACGGAGGCAGCCGCAAAGGCACCTACAAACTGGCCACCGTCTGCGACAAGTTTGCCAGCGCCACCAATTACCGCTTCGAAATGGATTTCTCGCTCTACTCCAGCAACTCGTCCAACGTAGCCGTTGAAATTTACAATCCCAGCAATGCCAAGGTACTCAGTGTCATTGCCGCCAAGAATGCCAGCACCGCCCCAGCCGCAGTGGGCAGCACCAGCGGCACCGTCACCGTAGGGAAGTATGCCACCGGCACCCGTGGAAAGGTGACCGGCCTGGCCACGTGGTACCACGCCACCATCTGGGGATCCGAGAAGGGAACTTATGTTACCGTCGAAGAATGGACCAGCGACTCCACCAAGACCGTGGTGGCCGGACTGGACAGCGCCAAGTATTCCGACAACTGCGAAATCCTGAGCTATATGACGGCTTCGGCCGGCAAGAACTTCGGCGCCGTCGGTGTGGACAATATGGTTCTGTACTACAACGAAGCCTTCGAAGAAGTGGTGGCCCCGACGGCCGAAATAACCGACTTCGACGGCATTACCCGCACCGTTACCATAAGCCAGGCGCTCGGCTTCGACATTTTCTATGCCGCCGACAGCGCTGCCTTTGCCCCATACACGGATCCGGTGGTGATTGAAAAAACCACGGAATTCAAGATGTATGCCGTGTCGAAACTGGGAACGCATTCCGACACCGCCTCGGTAACGCTCGAAGCCGGCACCGCCATTCAGCTGAAGGCCCCCACCTATGCCAAGACCGCCTATCAGGACAGTTGCTGGAGCATTACCTTTGCCTCCGACCAGAGCAGCGTGTTCCAGAAACCCACCGCTCAGGTAATTGTCACTCAGGGCGAAAAGATTGACACCATCGCCGCCGGAACGGCCTTTGCCGTGGGATTCGGCCACGTGAGCGCCCGTGTGTGCTGCGCCAAGTACACCGACTCCGAACCCATCGAGTTCGACCTGGCCAAGCGCGCCGACACCTGGCTGAACTGGGAAGCCACCTTCAACAAGCCCGCCAACTCCAGAAGCCTGCTGCTGGATTCCGTGAACACCTTTGCGGTGGACGGTACCACCTACTATCCCTTCACGCTGCACAGCAGCACCGTAGGCGACACCACCGAGTACAACAAACGGCTGGGACTGGCCACGGCCACCGACTGGCTCAACCGCAACAACGACAGCGGCCTGTATCCCATCAACAGCAACCATATGCTGGGTCTGAAGGGACTTAAGCCCGGCCAGAAAGTGTTGTTCAAGGTGAGCAACGCCAACCTTGTCAACTCGGTGCCCGAGGCCCTGGTGCTGAACCAGGACGAATCGGCCGAGACCGAACTCATCTACGACGTGGTGGAAAAGGGCAATTTTGCCATCACCACCGCCTACAACAACTACTATGTGTTCACCCGCATTGCCGTGCTGCGTACCAACGAAATTGAGGAATGCAACGATCCCGAAATCGTGGTGAGCAAGGTGGACGGCACCACCCGTACCGTTTCCATAAAGCAGGACGACAACGACAGCATCTTCTACAGCACCGGCGAGGCCTTTGCCGCCTACACCGAGCCCATCGTGATTAGCCAGACCACGGCCTTCCAGGCCTATGCCAAGAACGACTTCGGCACCAAGTCCGACACGGTGGAGAACGTTATCGAAGCCGGCGTGACGGTGCAGCTGAACGCTCCCACCATCACCCGCAACGACTACGACTACGACACCCTGATGTACACCGTCACCCTGAAGGCCGACCAGAACAGCATCCTGTGCCAGCCCGAGGCCTCCATTGTGTACACCATTGCTTCCGACAGCAGTCTGGTAACCGATACCGTGGTATCCGGCACCACCCTTTACCTGGCCAAGGGCACCCTGAGCGCCTGGACCACGGCCGAAGGATATGACAATTCCGAAACGGCTTCCGCCGACTTCCTGGCCCAGCCCATCATTGCCACTGGCTGGAGCATCAACTTCCTCGACAGCGCCGTGCTTACCCACACGAGCTACTTTATGGGCGACACCATCGAGACCATCAACGGCACCGTATACCGCCGCCTGCATCTGGGCTCTTCCGTCGACACCCTGGATATGGAAGAACGCTTCTGCCTGGCCGCCAACGGCAACTGGCTTATGCGCAATGACGACTCCAAGAACGCCCACGGATTCTACCAGTATTCCAGCGGCAACCGCAACATAGGCCTGCTCGGCCTTAAGGAAGGCCAGGTGGTGAAGATTACCTCCAACGAGGCCAGCGCTCTGGGCGACGGCGCCACGGGCGTGCTGCTCAAGAACGACAGCAAGAGCTACGGCAACACCGTGGTGTACGATGTCATAAACAGCGGCAACGAAGCCATCTCGGTGGTGAAGAACAAGTATATATATAAGGTAGAAGTGGGCTTCGAAGAAGGCAAGGACAACGTGGGTTCGCCCTCGGCGGCCATTACCGGCGTGGACGGCACCAAGCGCACCGTGACCATTGCCCGTCCCGACTACGACAAGGTGTACTTCAAGGCCGAGGCCGACACGGCTTACGTGCTCTACAGCAAGCCCTTCGAGATTTCCGAAAAGACCACCTTCCTGATGTACGCCCAGACCGACGGCGGACTGCAGTCGCAGGTGATTAGCGAAACCATCGATGCCGGTACCGAAATCCAGCTGGCCGGCGTGGGATTCAAGATGATGAACTACGACGAGTTTATGGAAATGTACACGATTGGCTTCACCACCGACCAGAGCAAGGTGCTCTGCACGCCCACGGTGACCATCAACTACAGCATCGAAGCCGTTACCGGCAGCTGCCTGAACGGCGATTCCCTGCAGACCACCAGCGGTATGCTCAAGGCCTATGCCTCGGCTCCCGGCTATGCCAATTCCATTACCACCGTCCTGCCCATTACCGACGTGGTGAGCGAACTGCCCGCCTACCTTCTGAGTACCGAGACCTACACCGAGACCGTCGAGAGCGCCTGGAACTTCAGCAACGGGTTCAGCATAAGTTCGTCGAAGGGCTACAGTGCCGGCAACAAGCAGTGCGTCAAGTTCTCGCGCAACGTGCAGTTCACCATAAACGTGCCGGCCAACGTAAAGGCCACGGGCATCTACTTCAAGGGCTATACCAACAGCACCTGCTCCGACAACAGCAAGTCGTGGATAGGCGAACTGCAGGGCGAGACTCTGTACCAGAAGACCGACGACAAGACTTCGGAGGCCTACCAGAATGCTCCTGAATCGTTCCCCGGCAACGACACCGAATACCTGGCCGAATACGTCTACGACCTGAAGGAAGCCCAGATTGGCGGCACCATCACCTTCACCGTCTACGGCAGCAGCCAGGCCGGACTTATCGTGGGTATCTACGGCGAGGAAGTGGCCCTGGCCCAGAGCGTTTCGCTTGACAAGAAAGAGGCCGGAATGGAAGTGGGCGACACCCTGACACTGCTGGCCACCGTACTGCCCGAAGACGCCATTAACAAGAATGTCAGCTGGCAGAGCAGCGACACCACCGTGGCCGTGGTTGAAAACGGCGTGGTGAAGGCGCTGGCCGCCGGCAACGCCGTCATTACGGTCACCACCGAATACGGCCAGTTCTCCGACAGCTGCACGGTGACCGTCCAGCTGAAGGACGCCCTGAACAAGATTCAGGCCGAAGGTGAAGAAATGATATTCGACCTGCAAGGCCGCCGTATGACGTCGCGCCCGACGGCCAAGGGTATCTATCTTATCAACGGCAAGAAAGTTTTGGTAAAATAAACTGAGCCGCCGTTTCCGAAACCGGAACGGCAACAAGGCGGGAATCCGAGAGGGTTCCCGCCTTTCGTTTTATGACCGCCGTCGGTCCGGCAATTCCGGTTTCGGGCTCCGCCAAGCCCGTTTCCCATAGGTACAGACAAAATTTCCATATCAACGGACAGATTGTACAAGGTGCCGTTAAACAAAAAAAACAAATATTTGCGTGATTTATAGCATACCTAACCGAACACCATTCAGTCCTATGGATAGACATATCAACCTACTCCGTCCCTGCCTGTGCCTGGGTGCCGTCGGTCTGATGCTGCTGGCCGCCTGCAACCAGCAGATGAACGACTACTACGAGGCCGCCGACTACCAGGAACTGAGCGCCTGGGAAACGCTCGAACAGGACGGGAACCACCAGATTTTCCTGCAGGGAATCGAAAAAGCCGGCTACAAGCCCTATGTAAAGGGCAAAGGCATCACCACGGTGCTCGCGCCTACCGATTCCGCCTTTCAGGTGTATATGAAGGCCCACGGCATTGGCTCGCTCGACGACCTGTCGCAGGACGAGCTGAAAAAACTGGTCGGATTCCACCTGCTGTACTATTCCTACAACAAATCCAAGATGGCGAACTTCCGGCCGGAAGGACAGGCGGCATCGCTGGCCGGCACCGAAACCGACCGCAACGGCTTGTACTACAAGTTCCGCAGCCATAGCACCTCGCCCGTCACCACCGTCGTCGATTCCACCCGCGGCAAGGAGCTCACCGTCTACCACCTGGAGCGCTTCGTTCCGGTATTCTCTAACCAGTTCTTCGAGACCAAGGGCATCGAGGCCAAGAGCAATTACGAATACTTCTTCCCGAGCAGCCGCTGGACGGGCGACGACGGATTCAACATTTCCGAAGCCAGCGTGACAGAATATGCCCACATTACCTGCAACGGCTACATCTACTACATCGACCGGGTGCTGGATCCGCTGGAAACCATCCATACCGAACTGGTCAATAATCCAGACTACAGCCTGTTCACCCAGTTGTACGACGGATTCAGTACCTACGAATACGACGCCACGCTGTCGGCCGACTACGGCGATGCCGTGGGCGTAGACTCGCTGTACCTGCACAGCCACCGCTCGCCCCTGGCGCCCATTGCCCTGGAATGGCCGGTATCGGACTACCAACGGCTGGACACTCTAGCCTACCGCGCCTACAGCGTGTTCGCGCCTTCCAACCAGGCCCTGAACCAATTCTTCGACAGCTATTGGCGCCCGGGCGGCTATGCCAGTCTGGACGACCTGGATCCGCTGCTGGTGAGCAGTCTGCTGCGCGAATGTGTCTACAGCGGTTCGCTGGCCTTTCCCGATGAAATAACGCAGGGTAAAATCCTGAACAGTTACGGCCTGCCCTATTCGTTTCAGCCCGATCAGGTGGGTTTCCGCAAAATGTGCGTGAACGGTTCGCTCTACGGTACCGACCACCTGGACACGCCGCTGCTGTTCGAATCGGTGGCCGGGCCGGCCTTTGCCAACCGGAAATATCTCTGTTTCCTGTACACCCTGAGCAACAGCGGCCTGCTCGGTTCCTTCGCCTCGCAGACCCAGCGCTACACGATGCTGCTGCCTTCCGACTCGTCCTATGCCCAGGACAATATGTATCTGAACTATGCCGAATCGGGCAACCAGCTTCAGCTGGGGAACGACGAAAACGCCGAATCCATCTCTACTGCCACCAAACAGGAAATAGTGCGGCTGCATTTTGCGATGGGCGACTACTCGCTGCCCGCCAGCGGTACGGCGGTGATTCCGTTGTCGACGGCCTATACCTACTGGTATGTCCGCAACGGGAAAGTAACCACCAACGGTTCGTTCAACCGCCTGCTGGAACCCGAGTTTGCCGACCAGGATCCCTTTGTGACGTTCGAACCGGTTTCCAACCAGATTTCCGGCGCCTGGAACAACGGCAGTGTCTACACCTACGGGGCCGACGAAATCCAGGGGCTGCTGCAGGCCGAAAGCAGCACGCTGGCCAAAAAACTGGCCAACTGCGAAGACAACCGCTATCCCTACTATGCCTTTGCCCGCCTGCTCAAGCTGGCCGACCTGGTGTCGGGCGACAAGATTTCGTTCCTGGGCTCGGGCCGCTACATCCTGTTCGCGCCCTCCAACGAGGCGGTGTTCCGCGCCATCAGCCCCGACGCCGAGTTTGAATACAACGAATTCTATATGGATACCGACCTGCCCGGCTGCGAGTGGCTTATGATGCTCGACGACGGCAGCATAATGGGCGAGTTCGACACAGACGTACTGCGCAAGTTCCTGGCCCAGTTCTTTGTGGATGCCTCCACCATAAGCACCTGCCCCTATCCCGGCAGCGACATGAAAACCGGCACCTACCATTCCATCGGTGTCACCGACGAGGGAAAGTCCGTCCGCTACGACCTGGACTACACCGACGAGGACGGCCAGATGAGCATCCGGCTGCACGGCAGCGATTCCATATGCCACGTGATACCCGACTACTCGGG
>R17__coassemble_396_pt1 | contig 22385 bp, 17 predicted proteins | sample R17__metabat2_high_PE_026 | metagenome-assembled genome bin R17
GTCGAAATCCTTCACGTTAAGGGTGCGGCCCACTTCGCCGGCACGGTCGTTCCACACGCGGGGACCGCGCGAACCGTAACCGCTGTCGGCAATGTTTATCTGATGGCGATAGCCCCAGGGACCGCCCTGCTCCACTTCGGGACCTTCGAAGTCCATACCGCGGCTACGCAGGTTGGCTTTGATGAAATGGGCAAACGGGCTGCCCTTCACAAACGTGGTGAGCACCTTGACGGGCATTCCCAGGATGGAAGCCACGCTGGCAACGTTGGTTTCGGCACTGGTGGCCTGAAGCATAAACATGTCACTGCTGTGAACGGGCTGGCCGGCTTGCGGCGTGATGCGCAGACCCATACTGGTGGGAACCAGCATAGCGTACTTGGCGTCTTTCTTGAGTTTGAGTTCCATATTGAAATATTAAGTGTTGAAAAATCCGTAGCAACGGGGCAAAAGTAGTTTTTTGTTTTAGAATCTTGGTGCTTGCCGACCGACAATCTCGCCCGGGCAAGTCAATTTCCGCGGCAGCAACCGGGGGCCGCTCACTTTTCGGCCATATGGTTCCAGCCCTGGGCCACGATGTCGAATTCGTTTCCGTCGCGGCTTATGAGCCGGCTGCCCTCGTCCTTGGGGCAGATGTAGCCGATCACACGCACGTCGCGCCACTCCTCCATACGCTCGTGCAGACTGAGGGGCACGGTAAAGAGCAGTTCGTAGTCCTCGCCGCCGTTCAGGGCCGCCGTGGTCAGGTTCATATTCATTTCCTCGCAGAGCGATGCCGTCTGGTAGTCGATGGGAATCTTGTCTTCGTAAATGCGGCAGCCGCAATCCGACTGCTTGCAAATATGCAGGATTTCCGACGACAGGCCGTCGGAGACATCCATCATAGCCGTAGGCACGATGCCCTTTGCGGCAAAGGCCTCCACAATGTCGCGGCGAGCCTCGGGACGCAGCTGGCGCTCCAGCAGGTATTCGTGGCCGTCAAAGTCGGGCGTGAAATCCTTTTCGCCCTTGAAAACGCGTTTCTCGCGCTCGAGCAGCTGCAGCCCCATATAGGCGGCCCCCAGGTTGCCCGACACACAGATAAGGTCGTGGTTCTGGGCTCCGCTGCGACGCACGGCCTTGCCCTTTTCCACCTCGCCCAGGCAGGTAAGGCTCAGCATCAGGCCGGTAAGCGACGAGGAAGTGTCGCCTCCCACCAGGTCTACGCCGTAAAAGTCGCAGGCCGCGTGGATGCCTTCGTATATTTCGGCCACGTCTTCGAGCGAAAAGCGGCGGCTGACTCCGATGGACACCAACAGTTGGGTGGGACGCCCGTTCATAGCGTAGATGTCGGAGAAATTCACCACGGCCGACTTGTAGCCCAGATGCTTAAGGGGCGTATAGCTAAGGTCGAAGTGGATGCCTTCCAAGAGCAGGTCGGTGGTAGCCAGGGTTTCCTTGTTGCCGTAGTCCATAATGGCCGCGTCGTCGCCCACGCCCAGCTTGGACGACGGCTGCCGCAGTTTCACTTGCTTGGTAAGATAGTCGATAAGGCCGAATTCGCCCAATTGGGCAATGTCGGTGCGTTGGGGATTCAAGGGTTCTGTCATAGGTATTGCTCTGAAATTGTTCTGAATAATGTTCCCGGGAACCAGGAGCCGGCCGTGAGATTTTCTTTCCGTTGTCACGGACGGCCCCGAAGGAATCCCGGAAGTCTTAAGGCTACAGCCGCACGATAAGCTCGCTTACCAGGGCCGTCATAGCCGCCTGTGCCCTGAGGGCCACTTCCTGCACCTCCTGGTGCGTCACCTCGGCCACCACTTCCCCGGGACAGTTGGTAATGACCGAAAGGGCAAACACCTCCATACCGCCGTGATGGGCCACGATGGCTTCGGGCACGGTAGACATTCCGGTGGCGTCGGCGCCCAGCAGGCGGAACATCCGGTACTCGGCCGGCGTTTCGAAGGTGGGCCCCTGCGAACCGACGTAAATGCCTTCCTGCAGCTTGATGGCCTTGTCGCGGGCTATGCTGCGGGCCAGTTCCTGCAGACGCGGCGTGTAGACGTCGCCCATATCGGGGAAGCGCAGTCCCAGCCTATCGTCGTTACGGCCGCGCAAGGGATGCTCGGGGAAAAAGTTTATGTGGTCGCGGATAAGCATTATGTCGCCGGGCACAAAAGCGGGATTAAGGCCGCCGGCCGCGTTGGAAAGAATCAGGGTTTCTATGCCCAATGCCTTCATTACCCTGACGGGGAAGGTCACTTCCTTCATTGAGTAGCCTTCGTAGAAATGGAAACGGCCCTGCATTATCATAACGGGACGTCCGCCCACGAGGCCCGTCACCAGCCGGCCCTTGTGTCCCGGGACGGTGTAAACAGGAAAATGGGGAATCTCTTGGTAGGGAATGGCCGTGGCTTGGGTAAGCGTATCGGCAAAATCGCCCAGGCCCGAGCCGAGTATGACGGCCACCCGGGGTTGCAGGGGCAGTCGCTCCCTAAGCCATTGGGCTGTCTGTTGGATAGTTTCGTACATGGTCGGATACAAGTTGGTTGAATTCGTCGGCCCGGTTGTCGATAAAGCGGATTTCCAGCCGGACGTAGTAGATATAGGGCAGCAATTCCTCGAACAAGGCATTGCCCAACAGGTGATAATAGTCTTTTTCGGTGGTGACGATGATGCCCTTCTTTTCGCGGATGCGCTCGAAGGCTTCGCTTATCTTGTCGACGTCGCGCCAGGAATATTGATGATGGTCGGGGAACACCAGGCACTCCGCCGTCAGATAAATGTTGCTGACAAACTGCTGGAAGGGCTGGGGCGCCCCGATGCCGCAGAAGCCCATCACCGGACGGCCTTCGAAACAGAGCTGGTTTACGGTGAAGTGGTCCGATTCGGCCTGCTCGGGGCAGGCGGGCTGCAGACGGCCGTACTCGATGGTGGAGAAAAACACCTGCTGACCGGGGCGCAACGGCAGCCGGTCGATAATTTCCTGCTGTTTGTTGGCGTCCATCTGCGGCGGACACTTCGACACCACCACCACGTCGGCCCGGCGTATGCCCTCGGCCGGTTCGCGCAGGCGGCCCGCCGGCAGCATTCGGTCGGCATAGATGGGCCGGCCGTAATCCATTATGACGATGGACAGACTGGGCTTTACGTAGCGGTGCTGGAAGGCATCGTCCAGCAGGACGGCCTGCGTTTTTGGATACATCCGCAGCAGTTCCTGAATGCCGGGCACGCGCTTTTCCTGCACGGCAAAGGGCACGTCGGGGAATTTGCGGTACATCTGCAGGGGTTCGTCGCCCACGTCCTCTACCGTGGGATGATCCTTTACCAGCACGAATCCGCGGGTGCTGCGTCCGTAGCCGCGGCTGAGCACGGCCAGGGAAAAGCTGTCCTTGAGCAGGCGCAGGAGGTATTCGGTATGGGGCGTCTTGCCCGTGCCGCCCACGGTGACGTTGCCCAGGCTTATTACCGGCAGACGGAAAGCGGTGCCGGGCAACCAGCCCTTGTCGAACAGGCGGTTGCGCAGGCGCACTACGCCGCCGTACAACACCGACAGGAATTTAAGGAACCAGTTCATAGGCAGTTTATTGAATATCGGGGACGAAAGGCATCACGGCCCTTACGCCGGAATGGTCGGACAGATAGCGGAGCAGCTTGGCCGATTCGGCTTCGGGCCCGCCTAGGCGGGATTTCACATAGGCATCGGACGTACCCTCCAGCCACTCCAGCAGTTGGGTAAAGAAATCTTTCCGGGCAGGGAAGTTCACCACGCGCCAGTGGTCGGAACCTGCCAGCTGAGCGGCCTTGGCAATGGCATCGTCCAAGTAGCCAAGCGTATCCACCAGGCCGGCCTCTATGCCTTGGCTACCCGTCCACACCCGGCCCTCGGCCACCCGGCGTATGTCGGCCGGAGGCAGGTCGCGGCCCTCGGAACAGCGGTTCACAAACAGGTCGTAGGTATTGTTTACCGAGCGCTGCATAAGTTGCTGCTCGGCCGGAGTCATCTTGCGGAGCACCGTTCCGAAATCCGATTTCTGGTTGGTGCACACCACGTCGTAGTCCACGCCCAGACGGTCGGCCAGTTCCTGGGCGCTGAACGTGATGCCGAACACGCCGATGGATCCGGTAAGCGTCGCGGGAGATGCCATAATACAATCTGCCAGGCAGGAAATGTAGTAGCCGCCCGAAGCCGCATAGTCGCCCATCGACACCACCACAGGCTTGGCTGCCTTCAGTTCCCGGACGGCCTGGCAGATCTGTTCGGAGGCGAAGGCGCTACCGCCGGGCGAATTCACGCGCAGCACCACGGCCTTCACGTGGCTGTCGTCGCGCAGGCGCTGCAGTTCGCGCACCAGCGACTGGTGGGTGATGTATTCCGTCTGGGAAGGATTCTGGGGCGTAGACGAATAGATTTCGCCGGCGGCATAGAGCACGGCAATCTTGTCGGCCCGGAAGTCGTCGGCCGGCAGGGGCAACGCCAGCACGTCCTGCGGCCAGGCAAACGACAGATCCTTGGTTCGGCAACCTACGCGACGGGCCAGGAAATCCATCATCTGTGGCTGGTAGAGCAGGCTGTCGGCCAGGCCCTCCGACACATAGTCCGGTGCCTCGGAAAGGGCAATATACTGGTCGGCCAGTTGGTTAAGCCGTTCGGGGCTGAGGGGACGCGAAGCACAGATGTCCTGCACGATGCATTCCCAGATGTCCGACAGGAAAGCCGTCACCTGCTCGCGGTTGGCCTCGCTCATAGATGTGTTCGTATACGGTTCCACCGCCGATTTGAACGTGCCCACTTTGAATATGCGAGGCTCCACACCCACTTTTTTGAACAGGCGGGTATAGAAAAGCACCGGCGAGGCCATTCCGTGCAGGTCGAGCATTCCATAGGGGTTCAGGAACACCGAATCGGACACCGAGCAGAGCCAGTAGCAGTTCTGAGGCATCAGTTCGTCGGCATAGCTATACACGAATTTTCCGGTGGCCTTGAAGCGTTCCAGCGCCCGGCGCAGTTCGCCCGTCGAGGCCATTCCGCAGGAAAAGTTGCCCGCCTCCAGGTAGATGCCGGCAATTTCGGGCTGTTCACCGGCAATTTCGATGGCCTGAAGCAGCTCCTGCAGACTTATGTTCAAGGGAATTTCCGATTCGTCCCCGGCCAGGAAGCCGCCCAGCATTCCGTCTATCGGGTCGGTGGCATATTCGGTAATGGTTCCGTTAAGGTTTATCCTAAGGACGGTACCGGGACTCAGTTCCACCGGTTGGCTGCTGCCCGACACCAGGCCGGTGACAACGATTACGGACAACACGGTGCACACCAAGGTGGCTATTACGACGCCCAGCGCGGCCGCAAAGGCTGTTTTCCAAAAAGGTTTCATAAGTTATGCTTGTCTATAAACATAAGGGTTGTTGTAAATGCCGTCAGCAGTATTCCCGCCGCAGCGATTCCACCGTGCGCAGCAAGGTGTGGATGCGGGCGTCGTCCACGTCGGCGTCCATATTGATGCAGCAGACGCCCGTCAGGCAGGCCTTGTTTCCGGGGCCGGGCTGCCCGGCCGACTGGCGCACCAGATCCACGACAATGGACTCCAGCTGAGCATCGGTATAGGAATTCAGCTCCACGGGCGACAGGCGGATGTTCAGGAAGGTGTCGGGCAGGGCCCGGCGCAGCGCGGCCACGTCGCCGCCCCAACCCAGATCCAGAAAGTCGAGATGGGGAAGTTCGGCAAAGGCCTGTGCATAGCGGTGGGGGTCCTTCCCGCAGTAGTGTATGCCAAAGGGGCGGTACTGCCGGCTCCAGCGCAGGTCGTAGGGCATCAGGAAGGCGCGGTAGTCGTCCTCGGAAATCATTGTATGGCTGCACTCGGAATGCAGGAACACCGGCTGCGGCAGATGGCGCACCAGGCGGTTCACCGACACGGAATTGCTGCCCGTACGCTGCTGAATATAGGAAAAGAAACGTTCCACCACCGAGGCGATGCCGTCGAAATAGGCCCGGCATTCCTCGGGGTTCAACATCATATCCAGCAGGACGTTCTCGCCCTTCAGGTCCATAGCCAGGTTGAGCACTCCGCTCCAATTGATGTCGCCGCACAGGTAGCCATATTTGGATTGCAAGGCATCGAACAGGGTTTCCAGCCGGTGGAAAGCCTCCGACTGGAAGGCATCGGGCAGTTCGAAGTCGTCGCGATGGGCGCAGAGCACCTGGGGCGCGGCATCGTCGGCATAGACTATTTCGCATCCCAGCATCTCCGACAGCAGATAGCCGGCGGCATTGTGTACGGCACCTATCTGGGGAAGATCCTTGTCGCGGTCGGCGCCCAGGCCCCATTGGCCGAAACGGTCGTAGAGCACCTGCTCCATCTGCCGTTCGTCGGCCCTCCGACTGGAAGGCATCGGGCAGTTCGAAGTCGTCGCGATGTGCGCAGAGCACCTGGGGCGCGGCATCGTCGGCATAGACTATTTCGCATCCCAGCATCTCCGACAGCAGATAGCCGGCGGCATTGTGTACGGCACCTATCTGGGGAAGATCCTTGTCGCGGTCGGCGCCCAGGCCCCATTGGCCGAAACGGTCGTAGAGCACCTGCTCCATCTGCCGTTCGTCGGCCACGCGGCGGCGCGGATCGTAAAAAAAGTCGCGGTCGAAACAGATGCCTGCGTGGCGATGCCACCAGGACGGATGAAACACAATCTCGACAGGAAGAATCATAAACGGCAGTTTTTCTATTGAGCGGCGAAGATAAGCATTTTTCGCGGCCCGCATACCTATTATTTTTAGCGCCTCCCCGGTTAATAATGCCCGCGGGATGTAGCGTCGTTCGGACAAAAACATCTACTTTTGCCGGAGTTAAAACTTGTGTATGAAACAATTCGTCGTATCGCGCTGGAAGGCCTTCCTGGCCGCCGTGCTCAGTTTTCTGGGATTTTCGTCGTGCAACGGCGAGGACAATCCCTTCCGCGAAGTCCGCGTAATGTATGGCACGCCCACGGCCACGTATCAGGTAGACCTCACCGTCAAGGATTCCGAAGGGAATCCGCTTAAAGGCATTCAGGTAACCCAGGTGGAATCCTACTCGGGCGACACGCTGTATACCAATGCGGACGGAAAAGTCTCGGCCGAGCTGAAGGCCTTCCCCGACAATCTGTCGCTGGTGCTGGAAGACGTTGACGGCCAGCAGAATGGCGGCACCTTCCAGACCGACACCGTTCCCTTCGAGGCGTTCAAGCTGAACCAGCTCAAAGAAGGCGACGGCTGGGATGCCGGCACGTTCAGCGCCACGGCTGAACGGGAACTATCGCGCCAATAAAGAGTTTTGAACTAAGGCTTCCAGAACCAGCCCGCTTTCCAAAGAATCCGACATTCTAACAAAACGAAATCCTTGTGAACCACCGCCTGTCGCTCCGCCGCATACTGGCGCTGGACATTGTCCAAAGCCAATACAAGGAATTGGTGCGGCAACATCCGCTGCGCCAGCTGTTCTGGGAGTGCACCCTGCGCTGCAACCTGCAATGCCGCCACTGCGGCAGCGACTGCCGGCAGACCGCCCAGACACCCGATATGCCGTTTGCCGATTTTGCCCGGGTGCTGGACGACGTGGCCGCCCACACCGACCCGCACCAAGTGTTTGTGATTCTGAGCGGCGGCGAACCGCTTATGCGCGCCGATCTGGCCCAATGCGGCCGCGCCATATACGAAAAGGGATTTCCCTGGGGCATCGTCACCAACGGATACGCCCTGACGCGGCGGCGTTTCGAGGAGCTGCTGCAGGCCGGAATGCACACACTCACCATAAGCCTGGACGGGCTGGAGGCCAACCACGATTGGATGCGAGGACGCAAGGGCAGTTTTCAGAAAGCCGCCCAGGCCATAGCTATGGCCGCCCGTTTTTCCAAAACCGGTACGCTGACAGAAGCAACTCCCGGCTCAGACGTCACTCCGGCATCCGACTGTCTGCCGGCCAAGCCCAAGCGTCCGCTAGGATTCGACGTGGTGACGTGCGTGAACCGTCGCAACCTGGACGAACTGCCGCAAATCCGCGATTTTCTGTGTTCGATGGGCGTACGCGAATGGCGCCTGTTTACGGTGTTTCCCGCTGGACGCGCCGCACAAGATCCGGAACTGTCGTTGGACGGCGCCCAGCTGCGGCAATTGTTGGAATTTATCCGAACCACCCGCCGACAGTCGGAGGACATACGGCCCTCGTTTGCCTGCGAAGGCTTTCTGGGCAACTTCGAAGGCGAGGTGCGCGACCATTTCTATTCCTGCCAGGCCGGCATCACGGTGGGTTCGGTGTTGGCCGACGGCGCCATTTCGGCCTGTGCCAGCATTCGCAGCGACTACCATCAGGGCAATATCTACCGCGACCGTTTCTGGGAAGTGTGGGAAAAGCGCTTCGAGCCATACCGCGACCGCTCCTGGGCTCGGAAAGACGACTGCGCCGATTGCCGCTTTTTCAAATATTGCCAAGGCGGCGGAATGCATCTTCGCGACGGCGAGGGAAGACTATTGCAGTGTGCCTGGCAGAAATTGGAAAAAGACCAAGCATAATGTCAGGAATGGCTTGATGAAGTGCCGGCGGAATCTGCCGCCAGGAATCATTCGCCCAGCATAATGTCCAGAATGACATCGTCGGTGCCCTTCATTCCATCGGTGCCCAGGGTGCCCACGTGGTCTATGGTAGCTTCGATATCGTGGCCGACAATGCCTTCGCCGTAACTCAGGCCGCGTCCTTTGCGGGCCGCCATATAGGCATCCACCGCCGCCTGGATGCCGGTGGCTATCTTGGTGGCACAGGAACTTTTGGCTCCGTCGCATATAATGCCCGACACGGTAGCCAGCGTGGTTTCCACGGCCATCTTCACCCGGTCCTCGGGCAGGCCGTCTATAAAAGCCAAAGCGCCCGACACACCGGCGCTGGCCGCCATAGCTCCGCAATAGGCGCTCAAGCGGCCTATGCTTTCCTTTATATGAATGGTAATCAGGTGCGACACCAGCAAGCCACGTAGCATACATTCGTGCGACAGGCCTTTCATCCGGCAAAAGCGGATAATGGGCAGAGAACAGGTCATTCCCTGGTTGCCGCTACCGCTGGTGGTCATTACCGGAAGGGGACATCCGTTCATACGGGCATCGCTGCCGGCGGCGGCCCAGCTGGCCAGATTGTTCTTTATGTCGTCGCCGTAGATGCCTTCGGCAATTCCTTCCTGAATGGTGCGGCCTATAGCTATGCCCCAATGGCCACGCATCCCTTCGCGGGCAATGGCTTCGTTGCAGCGGATAACCTCGTCAAACAGAGGTTCCACCAGCGACAAGTCCATCGTGCGGGCTTCCCGGCAAATAAGGTCGATAGACAGGAAACTGCGGTCGGTATACTGCTCGCAGCACACCTGTTCGGAGCAGTCGGATTCGTGGTCGTGCACCAGCAGATTGCGGCCCTCGCGTTCGAAACGCGTTACGCGGGTATGGAAATCGCTTATCTCCACCACCACGTCGCCTGGCTGGGCCTCGATCCGGATATATAGTTTGGGGCAGTCTTTTTCCAGGCTGATGCGGATGGCGCCCGATTCGGCATAGGCATTCACTTCGGGAATCCGGGAAGTGTCGACATCGGCCACGACCATAAGCTTGCGGGAACTGTCGCCCAGCAAGGCGCCCATAGCCACTGCCTTTTCCACCCCCACCAGTCCGTCGGTGCCAGGTATATGGACGCTCTTGACGTTCTTTACCAGATTACCGGAAAGATATACGTCCATCGAGCGGGCCGGACGGCCTTCCAGGGCCTTGGTTACCAACGAGGCGGCATAGGCCAGTGCAATGGGTTCGGTGCATCCCTCGGCCGGGATTATTTCCTCGTTCAGGATGGCCAGGATCTTGTCGGTTTGGGTGGAAGCCATAGTTTGTCTTTCAACGGGATTCCCGCGGACGGTTCCTCAAAGGAAAAGCGCCGTCCGCGGGAATCTGGAATGAACAATCAATCTTCTCCGAGACTGCCCAGAATGGCCATCACCAGACCGTCGGAAACCGTCAGGGCGATGTCGTCCTTGGTAAGACAGTACTCTTTGTACTCATAGCCATCGTCTTCCTGGTCTATCACGTCAACCAGCGTATAGCCGTTGTCGGTGAACATTGCTACCAGATCCTGGTCATCGGCATCCTCGGCCAGTACGGAAACGCTGACAATGTTGCCTTCTTCGTCCGCGACAAGCATTATAACGGTGGCATATTCATCGTCCACTTCGGCCATAGTCATACCCATAGTCTCGTAGAAACTGTCGGAATAATCGTCGAGCACCGTGGCCAAATCGGCCCCCAGGAAGGTGTCCACCAATTCATAGACGCCCATTTCCAGAGGCTCGTTCTGGGAAGTTACATTCAAGCTGGGATCTATATACATAACCGTATAGGTGCCTTCCTCCACTTCGGAGATGGTGATGACAATGGTAGCCGCCGAAAGGTCGGAGTTGTTGGCATAGGTTACCTCGCCTTCTTCTGTCACAGTCTTGTATTTCTCTGCCAGATAGCTGACGAATTCGGTCTGGGCATACTTCCCGTCATCGATCATCTGCGAAATCATATATACCTGATCGTCGGCATTGAACAAGAACGACAACATAGTGACTTCCTCGCCTATGGGCATATACATAACTATGCTGTTCATAGCGATACCTTCGCCGAATGCCTCTACAATCTGAGCATTGGACTTGCCCAGATAGGAGGAGTAGTCGAGTTTGTTTTCTACGGCTTCGGGCTCGGAGTCGGAATTGTTGCAAGCGACAAAGAGAGTGGCCAATGCGGCCAGGAACAACAGTGACTTTTTCATTGTTTAATTAGTTAATTGGTTAATAAATAGTTATTTGGAAATAATATTCTTCTTCAATAATTCTGCGTGAGCGATGCATTGTACCGAACGGCATTGGCCGGGAAAGCCATTATCCAAAGCTTGGAATCGTAAGCCACCTCGAAAGTGCCGAACGAGCCCAGATCTTTTACAATGGTGCGGCGGTAGGCTACCTCGGAATTCCAACGCTTGCAATCGATAAAGTTGAAGGGCGTGCCGATCTGCTCCACCCATTTCGCCTTGCGTAAAAGTTCCATAGCCTCGGCTTCGGTTCCGGCCACGGAGGGCTGGGCGTTTTCCACCCGACACTGCCTTACCTGGTCCACCAAGGCCAGGCCTTCGGCTGTCTGTCCGGCCCGGATAAGGCATTCGGCCGCCAGGTAATATAGCATTTCGCTGGTCAGGCCGTACACGTTGCAGGCGGCGTCCCAGCCGTAGTAGGAACGGCAGCCGGGCAGGCCCGACATCGATTCGCCGAACGAGGAACTCCAGCCTTTCTCGCCCTCGTATTTCACCACATAATCGTCGGTCTCGAACAGAGCGAAGGTTTCGGGTGTGAGCATCACCATCGTGGGCGACACCCGCACGGCGCCTTCCATATAAAATATATTGTTGGGACTGTCGAAACTTTGAATCCACTTGCCGTCGGCCTTCACCTGCGAACGGTCGAAAATGTCGGGGCGCAAGGCCAGCGCCTTCCGGGCATACGGAAGGGCTTCGTCGTAGCGCTTCATCTGGAACAACGCCACGGCTCTCACGGCATTGCCCCAGGCCTTGTCGCCGCGCATCACATTGCCCCGGCGGTCGTCGGGCAAATCGGCAATCACTTCGTCGGAGACGTCTTCTAGGATGCGGGCATAGGTATCGGCCAAGCTAAGCTTGGTTTTCTGTTCGGAAACGCTGATAGACGTGGGGTAAGGCACACCGCCTTCGTCGTCGGCATAGGAGGCGTCGTACTGCCGGGCATACAAGGCCACGGCCAGCCACTCCAGGTAGGCCCTCATTACACGCGCCTCGGCCTTTATGGACGGCTTGGCCGAATCGTCGCCCACGGCGTCGTCGATGTTCCCGGTGATGACGTTCATATAGCTGATGTAGCGGTACAGGGCATTGTAGCGGCTGTCGGAACCGGTCAGCACGGCCCGGTCCACGCTCTCGCTGCCCGTCAGGAAGGCATAGGCGCAGGTGTTCTTCTGGCTCAGCGCCGAGGCTACCTGGTCGAACATTCCCAGCGACTCGCCGCAGATGCGCCCCAGGCTTTCGGCCGGGCAGTCGTTCATCATATATTCTTGGTTCAAAAGCAGTTCCAGCTCCGATACCTTGGAAAGCGTAATCTGTCCTTTGGGCACAATGTCCAGCTGGTCGTCGCAGGCGCACAGGAAGCACAGCAACAGGCCCGACAGCCAGATGGTTTTCTTTGTTACAGAGGACTTTGTCATTGCAAGGAATTTAGGAATTGTTTCAAATCGCGGGAATATGGGTAACGCTTTTTTCAACACCGCTGTCGGGCGAATCGGGAATTGTTTCAAATCGCAGGGGCTTGGGAACTGTCCGTTTGGCAAATAAATCAATAAGTTAAATTAAGACTGACGGTATAGCACCGTGGCGCGGAAACACCGACAGTGCCATCGTGGGGATTGCAGGCCTCGGGGTCGAGCCCCAGCTTGTTGCGATGCCACAGGCAGAAGTTCTCGGCCTGGAGCCTTACCCGGGCCGTCGACAATCCGATACGGCTGCACCAGGCTTCCTTCAGACGGTAATCCAGCGCCACGTTGCGCATTTTTATAAAGTCGGCCGGCACCACATTGGTGTCCATATGCCGGTAGTCGCCCACCACGTTCACCGACCCGCGGAAACCGTTGGCCGGCCGCGTGCCGCTTTCCTCGTTCCAAAAGCGCAGGTAGGCCGACGGGACGGCCTCCAGCTCGGCCAGGGAATTATAGCCATATTGGCTGCCGTCCGACGACCAGTCCTCGGTACGGGCCCGCATCACGTGGCCGCCGTAGTAACAGAACAGAGCCGACAGCGCGAAGCCCTTCCAGCGGAATTCGGGCGTCAGCGAAACCACGGTGGTGGGGTCCAGACTGCCGCTGTACACCACGTCTTCTGGCGTGAAGCGCTCGCTCTCGATGTCGCAGAAATTCACGTTGTCGTCGTGGTCGTACCAGCCGAAATACTGTATGCCCTGAATGGTCTTGAAACCGGCAAAGCGATAGGAATATAGCGAATGCACGGGATAGCCCACCGTCATATTGTACGACGACAGGGCCTCGGTGCCGCTGGTGGGCTGGTGGTTGACGGCCGTCACCCGGTTGTTGTTGTACGAGAAAGCCGCAGTGGAGCTCAGGCCGAAGTCGTCGCGGTGCGGGGCCGGAATTATGTCCGAACTGAGTTGCAGCTCAAAGCCGGCATTGCGGGCCTTGCCGTTGTTTATGGTGAGCGAGGTCCAGCCTGTGGTGGGGTCTATGTCGGTCACCGTCAGCAGGTCGGAACCGTTTTTCACATAGACGTCGACAGCGCCGGACAGGCGGCCGCCGCGGACGGCAAAGTCGAGACCCACGTCTACCGAAGCCGTCTTTTCCCAGCGCAGCTGTTCGTTGGGCGGCGTGTTCAGATAGGCATAGCGGTTGCCGTTGAGCTCGTTCACATCGACCGAGGCCGTCAGGTACGACGACACGCTTTGGTCGATGTTGCCCGTCAGGCCGTAGCTGGCCCTGAGTTTGAGCGCCTCGAGCCACCACAGCGATTCCATAAAGGGCTCGTTGCCCAGGTTCCAGCTGGCTCCCACCGACCACAGCGGCCGCCGGCGGAATTCGGGATCGGCGCCGAACAGGTCGGTATGGTCCACACGCCACGAGGCCGACAGCGCATAGCGGTGGTCCAGCACGTAATTGCCGTTGAGATACACCGAGTAATAGCGATGCAGCACCACCGACGAGCGGAAGTCGCTGCCCGAGGGCGCTTCCACCATCGAATACGAATTTCCCAAGGCCGAAACAGTGCCCGACAACTGAGTGAGCGTGCCGAAATTGGCCGTGCCCATATTGTTGGTCTGCGACAGGTCGTCGTAGCCCAGCAGCACCTGGTTGAGGCTGTTGTATTTAGTCTGGCGGTATTCGAAACCGCCCAGCAGGTTCACCTCGTGGCGGTCGGCAAAGGTTTTGGCATAGTCGCTCTGGGCGCGGAAGGTATAGTAGGCCCCCTCGGCGCCGGCAGTTCGGAGCATTCCGGCATCGGGCAGGTAATGGGTGCCGTCGGTCGAGGTGTACAGGTTGTACAGATGCCTCATATCGTAACTGTCGGCCTCCAGATAGCTGTCGGCCTTGGAATAGATGTCCTCGAACTGGAACATTCCGCTCAGCGTCCAGCCCGGCAACAGATGCAGGTAGGCGTGGGCATAGGTGCGGATGTTGTTCTCGCGGCTGTCGGTAAAGTTGCGACCGATTTCGTCGTTCAGGTTGTAGGCCTCGGACTTCAGTCCCAGGCCGGCGTCCTGCAGCGAAGGCTCCGACAAGTACACCTCGGCCTCCATATCGGCCAGCGAACCGTCGGCATTGTACATAGAGGTATAGGGCGCGAAAGAATTTATGCCGTTCCACAGCGACGAGGCGTGTTCCCGGCCCCGGGTGGCAATAAGGTTGGCCCCGAATTCCAGGCTGAGCCAGCGGCTCAGGTCCATCAGGCCCCGCCAGTTAAGGGTAAAGTTGTCGGCGTATTCGTTCACCAGACCCCGGTTGTCGCCCAGATAATTCAGCACCAGGCTGGAATTCAGTTTGTCGGACCGGTTGCGCAGCGCCAGGTTGTATTGCTGGGTGGCCCGGGGCCGCTCCATAAGCTGCTGCCATTCGCTACGGTAGTCGTTGGCAGCCAAGGCGGTAAGCCGGATGTCCAGTTCCGATTGGCTCAGGTCGCCCTGGTCGGCCGCCATCAGCAGGCGCAGTATGGGACTCAGGGACTTCGGCTTGGATTTGTAGCTGTTCTTCAAATCCTTGTAGGCCGTGGAGCTGTTGGCCACTATCCAATTGAAGTTGTTGCGTTCCAGCTGGATAAGTTCCGAGGCATCGGCCCAGTCCATAACACTGTAATCGTTCTTCTCGCTTATGCCGTAGTTGGCCGAAAATTCTAGCGATAAATGGTCGGTGCGGGCCTGCCGCGAGGTAATGACAATGACGCCGTTGGAGGCCCTGGCACCGTAAATGGAAGCCGCGGCCGCGTCTTTCAGTACGGTAATGGATTCGATGTTGTCGGGATTAACGCTGGCAAGTCCGCCCTCTATAGGCAGGCCGTCCACCACCACCAGCGGATTGGTCTTGGCTTGGAAAGAGCCCACGCCGCGTATGGTAAGGCCGGCTTCGCCTCCGCCCGACAGGCCGTTGTTGTAGCTCACCAGGCCGGGCACTTTTCCTTCCAAGCCCTCGAGCAACTCTTTGTGATAGGTTTGGTTCAGCTTTTCGGCCGACACCAGCTGGTAGCTGCCGGTGGCCGATTCGCGCTTGACGCTCTGATAGCCCGTCACCAGCACCTCGTCCATAAGCAGGGCGTCGTCTTCCAAAGCAATCTTCAGGGAACGGTTGTCGGCCGCAGGGTCGATGGCCCGATGGGCAGTCTTCATTCCCAGGAACGACACCTCGAGCGTCAGCAGCTTGTGCTTGCCCCAAGAGCTTATGGTAAGCGAAAAGCGGCCTTCGGAGTCGGTGGCGGCGGCAGCGGCCGTTTCGCGCAGCTTTACCAGGGCGCCGGGAAGCGACTCGCCACGACTGTCGGTGACAATGCCGGACACGGAAAGTTCCTTTTCGTCGGGGACGGCGGCCGGTTTTCCCGAAACGGCCGCCGGTTTTCCCGAAACGGCAACCGCAGCCACGGCCGACCCGTCCGAAACGGCCGGATTCTTCGGGAACGGCACAGCGGCACGGGCGGCCGACAGCGGGTAAGCCGTCAGCAGGTCGAAAACCATTACCAACCAAAGAAAGGTCCTTTTCATCGATACATTATCCTGGGGGCATCAAACGGGAAACCCGTATTCCGCCCTCTGTCGATCTTAATTCATCGATCGATATACTGCAGCAAAAACTCCTTGATGCCGTCGCTCGATGGACGCGGAGCGTCGGGCACCAGAATGTTGCCGTCGGCGCCCACCAGGATAAAGCGCGGAATGCCGCGGATGTCCAAGGCGGCCGAGAACTCGCTGCCGGCCTGGCCATTAAGCAGGTACTGCTCCCACTGAGGTTTGTCGGCAGCCAGCTTGGCCTGCCAGGCGGCTTCGTCCTCGTCTACCGAAAGACTCACAAAACGGATGCCCTCCTCCGACTTCATTTCTTCCACCAGCTTTTCCAGATAGGGAATTTCGCGGCAGCAGGGGCCGCACCAGGTGGCCCAGATATCGATATAGGTAAGCTTGCCGGCCACCACCCGGGCCAGTTCCACCGACGATCCGTCGGGATGCACCACCGGCACGTTGGGCAGGGGCTTGTTCTCCATATGGACAATTTCCTTTTCGTATTCCGGCTGGAATGCACCAATCAGGTCGGGAAAATCGGAGGCCGTTTCGCAGAAGGCCTTCCAGAATTCCTCCTTGCCGCTCTCGCCGTCGCCGTAGGCAAAGAAGGTGTTGGCCGCCAGGTAGCAAAGCATTTTCCTGGCGGTGGGCTGCGAAATCTGCTCGCGGATTATGCGCAGCTGGTCGATGGCCGAAGCCGATAAATCGCCTTCCGAGGCATCCTCTACCTCCGACACGTTGCTCAGCCAGATAAAGCTGTAGGCCGACTGCAACCCTTCGGGACAGTCGGGATTGCAGGCCTGGAGCAGCTCGCGGAATTCGGGATACGTCTTAACGTCCTCGTCGTTTTCGTAGGCGCGGTCCAGCAACAGCCGCATCTTAAGGGCCGTATAGGTGTATTCCGACAACTTCTCGTAATGGGCGCGCAGGGGGCTGTCGGCAATCAGGGAAAACGCTTCTTCCACGCGGTTGCGGTTGCCGTCCAACTTGGCCAGGTATTGGTCGTTGGTGGTGCCGTCGGGTTCCATACTACCGTATTCCATTATGTCGTAGGCGGCATACAGCACCGAGACAAATCGGCTAAGGCCGGCGTTTTCACCGGCAAACTGCACGTCGAACGTACCGTCGGCCAGCGGAGTGACTTCCAGTTCCAAGGTTTTGCCTTTTTCCAGATAGACGCCATACACCTTGTTGCCTATGAGCAGTTCGTACGAGCCCGGCTTGGGAGCCTGTTCGGCCGACAGGGCAAAGCGGCCGTCCTGGTCGCATTCGAGATCCAGGATCTGGGCCGTCAGAATGCAGTCGTCGGGCGTATAGTTTACGGCAAAATCGGTGTACTCTTCGAAATGGGCCACGCCCTGGAGCAGCGGCCGACCGGAGCAAGCGTCCAGTGTCAGGGCCAATGCCACCAACCAGGCGGTTTTGATAAAAGTTTTCATAACATATTGTTTTTTAAATGAATTATTCAGAATTCAGTTTTGATAGCGGCGCAAACCGGCGACGCTACTCCAGCAAATGCCTTAAGCAGCAGCGCAGGGAATCGGTCCAGTAGGGCACGTCCACCGCAAAGCTTTCCTTTATTTTGGTTTTATCCAGCACCGAATAGGCCGGACGCACCACCGGGCTGGGGAATTCATCGGAATGGCAGGGATTCACCACGCAGGCCGCCCGCGGATTGGCCGCCGCCGGCAGCCCGGCCGACTCCAGTTCCAGAGCCTGTTGCTGAATGGCCTTGGTAAAGTCGAACCAGCTGCACACGCCCTCGTTGCTAAAGTGATACACGCCTGCTCCGGGATAGCCGGACGCATCGTTCCGCAAGGCGTAATCGGCCAGGATGGTCGTCAGTGCCTTGGCCAGATCCCAGGCATAGGTAGGCGTGCCCACCTGGTCGAACACCACCTTCAGCTGGGGCTTCGTGGCCGTCAGCTGGAGCATGGTGCGGCAGAAATTCTTGCCGAACTCGCTGTAGAGCCAGGCGGTGCGCACAATGGCATAGCGACAGCCCGAGGCCATAATCCGCTGCTCGCCGTGAAGCTTGGTAAGGCCGTAGACGCCCGTGGGGGTGCCCACGCGGTCTTCGCGGCAAGGAGTGTTGTATATTTCCTTGCCGAACACATAGTCGGTAGAGATATGGATAAGCAGTCCGCCGGATTCCTTCATAGCCGCGGCAAGGTTTGCGGGCGCATCGGCATTGAGCTTTTCGGCCAATTCCTGCTGCGATTCGGCGGCATCCACGTTGGTAAAGGCCGCACAGTTTACAATGGCGTCGATACGGTGGACGGCCACCGCCTGCCTGATGGCTTCCAAATCGCAGATGTCGAGCTTTTCCGTCCCGACGTCCAATCCGGCCTCCGGCAAATTCCTGAGGCGGGCCACCCGATGCAGCCGCTCCACCGATTCGGCCGAGGCCTCACACACGTCGGTAAACACATAATTATGGGCCGAGCCAAGCGCCGTCAGACGCATTTCGTTTCCCAACTGTCCGTTGGCCCCGGTAACCAAGATGTTCATACCCAATGGATTTACACTTTGAATGTTTCGGAATTCACTTCCTCCTTCATTTCTTCGATAACCTTGAGCAGGTATTGCCCGTACTGGTTCTTGAGCATCGGCTGGGCAATCTGGCGCATCCGTTCCTCGGTAATCCAGCCCTTGCGGTAGGCAATGCCCTCCAGACAGGCAATTTTGAGCCCCTGACGCTTTTCGATTACTTCCACAAAGGTAGATGCCTCGGCCAGCGAATCGTGCGTACCCGTGTCGAGCCAGGCAAAGCCCCGGCCCAGGTTCTGCACCTTCAGTTCGTGGTCGTTAAGGAAGCACTGATTCACCGTGGTTATTTCCAGCTCGCCGCGGGCGCTGGGCTTTATGTGCTTGGCCACGTCCACCACCTTGTTGGGATAGAAATAAAGGCCCACCACGGCGTAGTTCGAACGTGGGTTGGCGGGTTTTTCCTCGATGGAAAGGCAGTTTCCGTCCTTGTCGAATTCGGCTACGCCGTAGCGCTCGGGGTCGGACACCCAGTAGCCGAACACCGTGGCCTTGGCATCTTCCTCGGCCGTGCGCACGGCCTCGCGGAGCAGGCGCGAGAAACCCGCGCCTTGGAAAATATTGTCGCCCAGCACCAGACACACGCTGTCGCCGCCAATGAATTCCTCGCCTATAAGGAAGGCCTGCGCCAGACCGTCGGGACTGGGCTGCTCGGCATAGGTAAAGTTCACGCCGTAATCGGAGCCGTCGCCCAGCAGGCGCTGGAAGCCAGGCAGATCCTGAGGCGTGGAAATTATAAGGATGTCGCGTATGCCGGCCAGCATAAGCACCGATATGGGATAATACACCATAGGTTTGTCGTAAATGGGAAGCAATTGCTTGCTGACGCCTTTGGTAATGGGGTAAAGGCGCGTGCCGGAGCCGCCGGCCAGAACTATTCCTTTCATAGCAGTCGGTTATTGGAACATTATTTAGTAGGGCAAAGATAAGGTTTCGGAACGCATCTCAGCAAACATTTGCAGCGGGAATTTGGCGCACGCACAGATATTCGTACACCACGTCGAAGGGGATGAAGGCATGCGAAAAGCCGCCCGGGCGGTGGGCTGCCACCATTCGAGAGAGCCAGCCGTCCAGCCCTACGTCCACCCGACGCTTGCCGGAATCCTCGTTGTAGCGGTCCAGCCGGCCGTGGCTGTGGCCGTGCAGCATCAGGCTGCCGCGGTACTGGCCTTCCCACGTAAGCAGCGGATAGTGACAGAGTTGCAGACAGACGGGACGCGACAGCAGCACCGGATGCGACAGCGAAGCGGCTTGCTCCGGCCGCACGAAGCAGGTCTGCAGGCGCTCCATCGAGGAAAATGCCGATGAAAAGGGGCGTAGGCCGTAATCGTGATTGCCCGTAACCAAATGCTTGATGCCCGGCAAACTGGCCAGCAACGAGGCCGTTTTATCGAAGGAATCGGCAGCCAGGTCGCCCAGAATATAGATTTCGTCGTCGGGGCCGACCGTGCGCTGCCACAGATCCAGCAGCCATTCGTCGTGCCGGGCTATGTCCGATTCGGCCGAAAAAGGCCTTTCGGGATGGGAAGCCAGCATAGCCGCGTCGCCGAAATGAAGGTCGGCCGTAAAATACAGATTCATACCGTCAAGCCAGATGCGTGAGCATCCACCACAGATAAACGGCATACACCAGCAGGAGCAGGCCGCCCTGCCAGCGCGACACCCGGTGCCGACGGCCCAGGACAAAGATCCATACCAACACACTGGCCACCAGAGCCACCAGTGCATCGGGCACCAGGTGGGAATAGGCCGGCAGCGGATGGATGAGCGAGCTGGTTCCCAAAATGAAGAACACGTTGAACAGGTTGGAGCCCACCACGTTGCCAATGGCCAGGTCCACGTTTTTCTTGAAGGCTGCCACCACCGACGTGGCCAGTTCGGGCAGGGAGGTGCCCAACGCCACGATGGTGACGCCTATGATGGCATCGCTCACGCCCAGTCCACGGGCAATGGCCGTGGCACTGCGCACAATCACCTCGCCACTCAGCACCAGGCCGACCAGTCCAATGATTATCAGGGCCACCGATTTCCACAAAGCCCTGACTTGCACCGCTTCGCCGGCATTGCCTTCGCGCCTGCCTTCGCGGATGGAATGGTACATAAAGAATACGAACACCAGCAACAGCACAATTCCTTCCAGCTGGGAAATGCCCCTGTCGGCGGCCCTGACTCCCCAGAAGCCGTCGGGCAGGAAAAAGTCCATTCCCATCAGCAGCACCAACAGCGAAGCCAGGATGCTCAGCGGCAAATCCACCCGGACGGTGGACTTTTGCGCCGTCAGCGGAAACACCACCGCCGAAAGGCCCAGCACGATAAGCGTGTTGATGGTATTGCTGCCAATGATGTTGGTAAGCGCTATTTCGCTGTTGCCCTCGACGGCCGCAATTATATTGACGATGAATTCGGGCGCCGAGGTGCCGAAAGCCACCACCGTCAGGCCTATGGCCAGGTCGGAAACGTTCAGGCGTTTGGCCACGCCCGACGCCCCGTCCACCAGCCAGTCGGCGGCCAGGGTTACCAGCACAAAGCCGGCCATCATCAAAAGTATGGGAACAATCATATCTTACTTGTTATACAGGTTTCTGAGTTTGGCTTTCTGCCCGATTCCATCGGTGGAAAAGCGCACGATGAGCTGCTGCTGATGGTCCAGGCCGTATTCGCGCGTGTAGTGCAGGTTCCACGAGAACAGGCAGCTCACAAACGGGGTGCGCACCAGGTAGGCAAACAGGTCGGTGCGGCTGTAGCACTCCGACTGGTAGAAGGGGTCGCCCTGGTTGAGCCGCTGGGACTTTCCCTCCGGCACATAGCAGGGGAACAGGTTGTCGCCCACGTAAAGGTTCTCGCTCAGGCCCAGGAATTTCCATCGGGCCTCCACGTTAAGCATCAATCCGCCGGGCAGGGCCGGACTGTCCCAGTAATGGCGCGGCCATTCGTATTCCTGGATCCATCCCAGATGAAACGAAAGCGAATCCACGGGAATATGCCCGGTGAAATCGAGTCCGACGTAAGGGTGCAGCACCAAGTCGTCGCAGGCGCCCGTGCGCTGCAGGCCGTTGCTGGCCAGGTGGTTCATCTGGAAACGCGCCCCGGCAAACCACAGACGGCCGTGGTAGCGCCCCTGCCCTATCAGACGGAAGGCCTCGTGGCGTTCGCAGTTCTTCTGGGAGAACCAGTCGCACAGGAATTCGGCCTGCCAGCGTCCGTTCCTGTACTGGAACAGGCCGCCCAGCAGATTGGGATGGTAAAGGGCGGTGGAATCGTACATAAGGTACGAGGGCAGGTCTTCGTAGAGTTTCACATAGGGCACCGCACCCAGATGCATCGAAAAGCCGTCTTTGCCGTAACTATAATAGGCCGTCGGGCTTAGTTGGCATTCGCCGAACGTGGCGCCGAAGGGCTGAAGCGCGTGCACACCCGCCATAATCCGGTGGTTTCCGCCGTTTTCATCGGCTATTTCCAAGCCTATCTCGGGCGAAAGACGCACGCCTATAAGCGTCTGCGACTTCTGAAAGTCGGCTCCGTATTCGCGGTTGTCGAAAAAGGAAACCATATCCACCCCGTAGCGGAATTCCTGGGCGCCGAGCGGGAGCAAGTACAATGCCAGCACAGCGAAGGCCATTGCCGGTTTCCACGCCCCGGCGGCAGACCTCAGCCGGCAGGCCGTCCGCTCAAGTTTTCTGTAGAACAATTCCGTTTTCATCGCAAGTTTTTCAAATTATCAGCGGCATCAGGAGGTTCGTCCGGGAAGCCCTCACACTATACGGGATCCACGTCGAAATACAGTTGCACCGAACGGTAGTCCGGCTGACGGCGCAGCGTATCCTGAGCCCGGCAAAGGTACTGTTTAATCTGCACGAGCGACCGGCTGGGCGGTATTTTAAGCGTTATTTTGCGCAGGCACACGTTCCTTACCCGAGAAACGGCCGGTGGGAAGGGGCCGAACACCTGTCCCGGCAAGGCTTGCGTCAGCCAGTCGGCCAGGCACACGGCGGCACCCTCGGCCACCGGTTCGGAGCGATGACGCAACCATATAT
>R17__coassemble_398_pt1 | contig 22233 bp, 17 predicted proteins | sample R17__metabat2_high_PE_026 | metagenome-assembled genome bin R17
CGGCCACGCCCAGACCCACCGAGGTCTTGACGGTCTTGGACACCGCCAGGAACGAACACATACCCAGGAAGTATGCGAAAATCATATTGTCGATGAAAATCGACTTGATGAACAAATTCAATGTTTCCATAAGGCAGACTTCGTTAGGTTATTTTTCCTGCAGATCCTTGTTCATACTGCGATGCACCCAGATGATGCAACCCACCACGATGAGCGCCATAGGCGGCATAATCATCAGGCCGTTGTTCATATAGCCGGCATCGTACCAGCTCTGCGGCACAATCTGGAAGCCCAGCAGCTTGCCCGATCCCAGCAACTCGCGCACAATGGCGATGATGGCCAGGATAATGGTGTAGCCCAGGCCGTTGCCTATGCCGTCCAGGAAGGAATCCCAGGGGCCGTTGCCCAGGGCGAAAGCCTCCAGACGGCCCATCAGGATACAGTTGGTAATGATAAGTCCCACGTAGACCGACAGCTGGCCCCACACCTCGTAGGCATAGGCCTTGAGAATCTGTTCCACGATAATCACCAGCGCGGCGCAGACCACCAGCTGGACAATGATGCGGATACGGTTGGGAATGGTATTGCGCAGCAGCGATATGATGACGTTGGCAAAAGCCACCACCACCGTCACCGAAATGCCCATCACCAGGGCCGGCTTGAGCTGTGCGGTAACGGCCAGCGACGAGCAGATACCCAGCACCAGCACGATGACCGGGTTCTTCACGCTGAGCGGGCCGAACAAAACATCTTTCTTTTCGTTTGTCATTGCTTAATCCTCCACAGTTTGAGTTTCTTCGGCACAGCTGTCGGCCGGGGCGGCCTGCTGCAGTCCTCTGAAGAAAGGTTCGTAAACACTTAGGCAGTTGTAGAGCATCTCCTCCACTCCGCGGCTGGTGCAGGTACCGCCCGAAATGGCATCGACGTATTCCTGATTGTCGGCCTTGGCACCGGCTTTGAGCACGGCCAGCGAACGGAAGGTGCCGTCCACGAAGATGTGCTTGCCCGTGAAGGGCGCCTGGAACTTTTCGGTGGTGATTTCGGCTCCCAGACCCGGCGTTTCGCTGGCGTGCGAGAACGAGGCCGAATACACGGTGTTGGCGTCGGCATCGAGCGAGATGTAGCCCCAGATGGGACCCCACAGCCCGGCGCCGTAGAGCGGAAGGATGTATTTCACCTGGCCGTCTATGCAGGCCTCGTACACCGGCAGCTGGCGCTCGGCGGCGGGCTTGGCCATCTCGGCCGACATTTCCACGGCAAAGGCCTGGGCGGCGTCTTCGCTCACGGTTTCGCCTTGGTTGTTAACGATATAGGCGGCGGTGACCACCTGGGCATACAGGGCCTCGGCCTCGGAATAGGCCGGATACAGGCTTACCGACGACAGTATCTGGGACATTTTGTCCACCTCGACGTTTTTCTTCTGTTTCTCCTTGAGCGCGCCGTTGACGAAGGCCAGGGCCGCGGCCACCAGGATGACCATGACAGAAGCATAAATAAAGGTATATGTATTACTGTTCTTGTTCATGGCTAGGGTTTATTTGGAGGAAGAGACTTTCAGGGCACGTTTGGCACGGCGGCTTATGTTGTGCTGCACCACGCAGTAGTCGATGAGCTTGGCAAAGATGTTCATAAGCAGGATGGCCAGCATCATACCTTCGGGATAGGCCGGATTGAGCACGCGGAACAGTATGGCAATCATACCCACCAGCAGGCCGTAGATCCACTTGCCGGCTTCGGTGCGGGCAGCCGTGACGGGGTCGGTGGCCATAAACACGGCACCGAAGGCAAATCCGCCCAGGCACCACTGCTCCCAGAAGGGCAGGGCCATATAGGGATTCACGGCAAAGGCGTTGCACAGGAGCGTCATAAGGGCGCCGCCGGCAAACACCGACACCATAATCTTCCAGCTGGCAATGCCGGTGGCCACCAGGAAGATGGCGCCCAGCAGAATGCAGAGCGTGGAGGTTTCACCGATGGAACCGGGGATGAGACCCAGGAACATCTGCCACCACGAAATGGGGTCGCCTACGATGTTGGTGAGCTGCAGCGTGCCGGTCGACACCGAGGCAGCGGCCTGTCCCAGCGGAGTGGCGCCGGAGAATCCGTCCACCACGGGCTGCACCTGACCAAAGTCGAAGTAGTCCCGGACAGACACCCATACCGAGTCGCCCGACATTTTGGTAGGATAGGCAAAGAACAGGAAGATACGCGTGCTCAGGGCCACGTTGAGAATGTTGAAGCCCGTGCCGCCGAACACTTCCTTGACGAAAATCACCGAGAAAGCCGTGGCGACGGCCACCATCCAGAGGGGCACCCCGATGGGCAGGATAAGCGGAATGAGCAGGCCGCTCACCAGGAAACCTTCGTGGATTTCCTCGCCCTTTATCTGGGCAGCGGCAAATTCGATGATAAGACCGGTGGCATACGACACCACAATGTAGGGAAGCACCGCCACCAGACCCCAGAAGAAGGTCTGGAAGAAGCCGGCATCCACCCCGATGGCCAGATAGTGCTGGTAGCCGGTATTGAACATACCGAACAGCATAGCGGGCACCAGGGCGATGATTACCCAGAACATCGTGCGCTTCGAGTCGACGCAGTCGTGGATGTGCGCACCCGACTTGGCCGTCGTGTGGGGCACATACAGGAAGGATTCGAATCCTTCGAAAACGGATTGCAGCTTGGAGAGTTTTCCCCCCTTCGAGAAGGTGGGCTTCATCTGGTCAAGCAATGTTCGTAATGATTTCAAAGCCGTATAATTTAATTTGTTAATACTCAATCGTCGCCGTTCTCGGCCTTGAGCAGGTCGAGGGCTTCGCGGACAATTTTCTGGACCTCGATCTTGGAGGTGCAGACGTATTCGCACAGCGCGAAGTCTTCGGGAGCCACCTCGTAGATACCCAGGGCTTCCATATCTTCCAGGTCGCGCACGATGCAGGCACGCAGCAGGCGTTCGGGCAGGATGTCCATCGGGAACACCTTGTCGTATTCGCCCGACATAATAAGGGCGCGCTCGCTACCCAGCATACGGGTGTCGGTTTCGAATTCCGCCTTGGGGCAGATTTTCTGAATGAGGCCCGAGAAATAGCTCTTGCTGGAGCTGAAGCGGTTGAAGCGGGGCATCACCCAGCCCAGCAGCTCGTCCACGTCGGTGCCTTCGTGCAGCACGGTCACCTGCGAATCGCAGAATCCCAGATAGCCGTCGGCGGCCACCTGCGTACCGGTAAGGGCGTTGCCGCTCACGAAGCGCAGGGGAATTTCCTTATGCACATTGCCTTCCAGCAGGGCTTCCAGGCAAATGCCGGGCTTGGCCATATAGTAGGCAGGCATATACACCTCGGGACCGGTCACGGCCACCGGGCGGCTGAAGTCGGCGATGCCCTTGTTGAACAGCTTGCCTATGACGGGCAGGTCCAGGGCGTTCACGGTCCACACTTCCTCGCCCTTGTTGAGCGGATCCACGTGGTTGATGGCCACGCCTACGTTTCCGGCCGGATGGACACCCTTGAGAATCACCTGCTCCACGTTCTTGGCGTTGGCCAGCTCGATGGAAGCGCCCTGGGCGGGAAGCGTCAGGTACACCTTGCCGTCGGTAAGACGGGTAAGGGCGTTCAGGGCCGTCTGGATGTCGGCACCCTTGCCCTTCAGGACGAAGGCATAGTCGGGAGCCAGCGGGGCGGTGTCGAAACCTTTCACGAAAATAGACTTGGGAGCCTTGCGGGGGTTGGCCATCACGTCGTAGGGACGACGCTTCACGAAGGGCCACACACCGGCTTCGCAGAGGGCCTGCTTCACCTCTTCGGCACTCATTTCGAGCGGATTGCGCACCGGGAATTCCTGGTACTCAATGCGGTCGTCGGGAGTCACCGTCACGCGGAGCAGTTTGCGTTTCTCGCCGCGCACCACTTCCTTCACCTCGCCGCTGACGGGCGACACGAAGGCGATTTCGGGGCATTTCTTGTCGACAATCAAGGGGGTTCCGGCCTTGACCTTGTCTCCGGCTTTCACCACCACCTTGGGAGTGAGGCCGTGGAAATCGCCGGGCACGACGGCGTACGTCGAGGCGTACGAGGCCGGGGCCATTTCCTTGACGGCAGCACCCTGAAGACTGATGTTCAAGCCTTTCCTGATGTTGATCGTTTTTGCCATAAGTATGTTTGAAATGTATGGAATTCCTCTATGTTCCGCGGTGCCCGCTGTGCCGGAAAGGGCTCTTGGAAGGCAAGCGGAAAGGGCCTTTGAAACCGGGCGCGAAAGTAGTTATTATTCCTTAAAAATACAATGTGCCGGCAGAAAGTCTGCCGACACATTTTTTCGTTCGCACGCGAGTGACTCGCGTATGTACGAAAACTGCTTTGCAAGGGGCTTAGAACAGGAATCCCAGGCTGATGCTCAGGTTGCGGTTCTTCAGGCCGCTGAACAGGTTCACGTCGGCACCGGCAGCCGTCACTTCCTTCATTTCGGCCAGGCCGAAGTCGTACTTGACGGCCAGCTGCAGGAAGAGCACTTCCACGCCGGCACCCACGCCCACGCCGTAGTCGAGTTTGTTAAGCGGGTCGCCGCCCAGCTCTTCCAAGGTCTGCTTGTAGGCATCGTAGAAACCGTTGTCGTCGCTCTTGAGCTTGTCGGCCACCAGATACGAGGCATACGGGCCGGCCTGCACATACACGCGGGCCAGGCTGCCCAGGCTGAATCCGTACTGCAGGTTGATGGGCAGTTCCAGGTAGGACGACTGCAGTTCCAGGCTATTGGGAACGGTATTGCCGGTAAGCGCTCCGTAGGCATTCAGGACCGAATTGGAGCCGTTGTTGCTCAGGGAGGCGCCCTTTACCGAATAGATAAGTTCGGGCTGGATGGCAAATTTGCCGAAACCCACTTGCATAAGCACGCCGGCCTGGTAGCTGGCGGCGTTCTTGACGCTGTTCAACAGATCGTCGGACGAATGGCCCGACATACTGGCGATGTTGGCACCGGCCTTTACGCCGAACTTGAGCTGTGCCTGGGCGGGCACGGCGGCCAGCAGGCTCAGGACCATCAGAATGGAAGCAATTTTCTTCATAGATGTTTGGTTTTTAGGTTATTGAGTTAAATGTTTAGAGTTCAGTGCTTAGAGCTTAGAGCTTAGAGCTTAGAGCTTTGAGCTTAGAGCTTAGAGGCAGGAGCTGAAAGTCGGTGCTTTTTTCAGGGCCACAAAGGTAATCATTTATGGTAATTTCGCGCCCGGGAACGGCAAAACCCCGGAACTGGGCACAGAATCGCCATCTTTGCGCCCGGGAACGGCAAAAACCCCGGAACCGGGCGCAGAATCGCCGTTTTCGCGCCCGGGAACGGCAGAAACCCCGGAACTGGGCACAGAATCGCCGTTTTCGCGCCCACCAACGGCAAAAACCCCGGAACCGGGCGCAGAATCGCCATCTTTGCGCCCGGGAACGGCAAAACCCCGGAACCGGGCGCAGAATCGCCATCTTTGCGCCCGGGAACGGCAGAAACCCCGGAACCGGGCGCAGAATCGCCGTTTTTGCGCCCGGAAAAGAACGCCCTTACCCGCGGAAGGCCTGCTTGATACCCTTCACCGTCTGAAGCTTGCGCAAGAGGGCATCCACCTGACGCGAATCCGACACCAGCAGCGTAATGACGCCCCGGAACAGTCCGTCGTCGGAGTCGATGCTGATGTTGCGCAGGCTAATTCCCGGTTCCTTGGCAATGAGCGACGTGACATTGGTAACGATGCTTATGTCGTCGCGCCCTATTACCTGCACCGTGGCCGGATAGGTAGAACCGGCGCCCGTGCCGTCGCCCTTGCCCGCCCAGCGCGCCCTCACCAGCCTGTAGCCGTAGCGCGACCGCAGCTGGGGCGCATTGGGGCAGTCGGTGCGGTGCACGCTTATGCCGCCATTTACCGACACGAATCCGAACACCTCGTCGCCGTAGATGGGATGGCAGCACTTTGCCAGGCGGAAATCGATGCCCTTCAGGTCGGAGCCGATCACCAACACGTCGTCGTGCCCTTTTCCGGCAGGAATTTCCTCGGGATTGAACGAGAATTCGCTGGCCGACACCGCGCCGCTGGCCGGCGTCCCGGGCAATCCAAGAGCCGAGGGCCCGCGCTCCTGGGCCGTCAGGTCCACGTAGGCCTCCACCACCTGGTTCACGTCCAGGTGCCCCTCGCCTATGGCCGCATAAAAGTCGGCCGCCGTCTTGAAGCGGAAACGCCGCACCAGCCGGAGCAGATAGGCCTCGTCGAATTCCAGCTTGCGGTTCTTGAAGCGGCGCGACAGGTTCTCTTTGCCGTAGTCCACCAGCTTCAGCTGATTTTCCTTCAGGGCCTGACGGATGCGCCCGCGGGCACGGGCCGTCACCACGCAGTCCAGCCAATCCTGTTTGGGCACCTGGTTGGCACCCGTCTGTATTTCCACCAAATCGCCGCTGCGCAGCCGGTAGCGGATGGGCACGTTGCGGCCGTTCACCCGGGCCCCCACGCAGCGGTTGCCCAGGTTGGAATGAATGGCATAAGCGAAATCCAGCACCGAGGCATTCCGGGGCAGTTTGAACAAATCGCCCTTGGGTGTGAACACGTATATTTCCTCGCTCAGCAACTCCATCTTGAAGTGGTCGCCGCCTTCGCGGCCCTCGGGCGACGAATTCTCCAGCACCTCGCGGATTCGCGTGAGCATTTCGTCCAATCCGCCGGCGCTGCGCACGCCCTTGTAGCGCCAATGGGCCGCCAGACCCTTCTCGGCCACTTCGTTCATACGTTCGGTGCGGATCTGCACCTCCACCCACTTGTCTTCGGGCCCCAGCACGGTGGTGTGCAGCGACTCATAGCCATTCGACTTGGGGATGGAGAGCCAGTCGCGCGTGCGCGACGGGTTGGGCCGGTACATATCGGTCACCACCGAATAGGCCAGCCAGCAGGCCGGCTTCTCGCGCTCGGGCGGGGCGTCTATGATGACGCGTATGGCGAAAATGTCGTAAATATCTTCGAAATCGAGCTGCTTGCCGTTTATCTTGTTCCAGATGGAGTGCACCGACTTGGTGCGGCCCTTTATGTGGAAAGGCAGGTCGAGCACTCGGGCAATTCCCTGACGGACAGGTTCTATGAAGCGGGCAATGTAGGCCTCGCGCACATCCTTGCTTTCGGCCAGCTTTTGCGTAATGGAGGCATACACCTCGGGGCGTTCGTATTTCAGATGAAGATCTTCCAGCTCGGTCTTCAGGGCATACAGGCCCATTTTGTGTGACAGGGGCGCATACAGCGAGGCTGCCTGCCGGGCTATGCGGGCCTGTTCCTCGGGCGGATAGTCGTCCAGGTGGCGCATGGAATTGACGCAGTCGGCAATGAGCACCAGCACGGCGCGGCCATCGCGGGCGAACGACAGCATAAGGTTGCGGAAATTGTCGGAATCGATGACGGCGCTCCGGTCGTACAGGCCGCTCACCTTCTTGAGGCCCTGCACAATGCCGGCCGTCGAGGGGCCGAAGAGTTTTTCCACCCGGGCGTCGTCCAGCCCCGAGAGCAGGTCGGGGTTGAACAGCAGGGCGCTTATAATGGAGGAACGACGCAGCCCGGCTTCGGAGGCCAGGATAAGGGCGGTCTCCAGCGCGTGCGCGACGGGGTTCACCTTTTCGAATGGCTGACGGATGCGGGCTTCGTCGTATGCCTGCCGCCACAGGTCGCGGATGGCTCGGCGGTGTTCGGGCAGCACCGATCCCTGGGTGAGCTGGAGCAGTTGGCGGTAAGAAGAGTTCATATGAGTTGAAAGTTGAAAGTTGAAAGTCGGGGCGGACGACGGTTCGGCGGTTTGGCGGCAAAAATATCACTTTTAATTGTACGGTGAACGGAGTTTCTTCTATGTTTGGTGCGGAATGTGTGAGAACTTTACACTACCTTTGCTCCCAAAATACGTTCGTATGAAACACATATCCATTACCGGAGACCTGGGCAGCGGCAAAAGCAGCGTGGCCCGTCTCGTCTGCCAACAACGTCCCGAATACACCTACTTTTCCACCGGCGCCCTGCAACGCGAGCTGGCCGCCAAGAAAGGTATGAACACCCTCGACCTGAACCGCGCCTCCGAATTGTCGATAGACGTGGACAAATACATCGACGACTTCCTGCGCGACATAGAAGCCGGCCGCAAAGGCAACGCCACCTACCTTTTGGACTCCCGCCTGGCCTGGCATTTCGTGCCCAGTTCGTTCAAGGTGTTCCTTACCGTCGACCCCGCCGAAGCCGCCCGCCGCGTACTGAACGACAAAGCCCGCAGCGGCGAGCCCACCTCGGCCGACCTGCCGGGAACGATGGACAGCCTGCGCGAACGGATGGAATCGGAATGCCGACGCTTCCGCCACTTTTACGACATAGACTACCGCGACCGCGGCAACTACGATCTGGTGATCGACACCACCTCGCAGTCGCCCCAGGCCGTGGCCGAACAGATACTGGATGCCGTGGCCATAGCCGAAAACGATTTCTCGGCCGACGACCTGGCCCAGATGGCCGCCAAGGGCATTGCGCCCCGCCAGGCAGCCGCCCAGCTCACGAGCTTTGTCCAAGGATTCCCCTACCTTAAGCTGGAAGCCTCGGCCTCGGTAGGCAACGGCATCCTGTCGTTCAGCCAGGAAGAAGAAGCCACCTTTACCCAGGCCTGGGACGCCTACTGCCAAAGCGGCCACCAGGTGCTCAAATTCGTGCCCGCCTCGGGAGCCGCCAGCCGTATGTTCAAGGATTTGTTCGCCTTTTTGGAAGCCCCCTACGTAGCCCCGCAGACCGATTTTGAAAAACGCTTCTGCGAGGGCCTGCCCCGCTTTGCCTTTGCCGCCGAGCTGGACGAAGTGCTCAAGTCCCATACCGGAAAAAGCCTGGACAAGCTGGCCGAAGCCGGAGAATACAAAACCATTGTCCGTTACCTGCTCGGAGCCGAGGGTCTGAACTACGGAGCCCTGCCCAAAGGACTGCTATCGTTCCATACCTCGGCCGACGGCGTGCGCAAGGCCCTTTCCGAGCATCTGGTGGAAGGCGCCCTGTATGCCCGCGACGACCAGGGACTGGTGCATCTGCACTTCACCGTGTCGCCCGAGCACCGCGCCCTATTCGAGGCCCTGGCCACCGCCGAGAGCGAAAAAATGGCCAAGCAGCTGGGCGTGCGTTTCGACATAAGTTTCTCGGAACAGAAGCCCTCTACCGACACTCTGGCCGCCACGGCCGACAACCGTCCCTTCCGCGACAAGGGCAAGTTGCTCTTCCGTCCCGGCGGACACGGCGCCCTTATAGAGAATATGAACGACCTGGAGGCCGACATTGTGTTCGTGAAGAACATCGACAACGTGGTGCCCGACCGGCTGAAGCCCTGCACCGTCCACTATAAAAAGGTGCTGGCCGGACTGCTGGCCCAGCGCCAGGCCAAGGCCTTCCAATATATGGAACAACTCGAAAGCGGCCGCTACAGCCACGAGGAACTTATAGATATGGTGCGGTTCCTGCAACGCGACCTCTGCTGCCGCAACGCCGGCACCAAGCAGATGGAAGACTCCGAGCTGGCCGTCTACCTTAAAAACAAGCTGAACCGCCCGATGCGCGTGTGCGGAATGGTGCGCAACCAGGGCGAGCCCGGCGGCGGCCCCTTTGTGGTGTACAACGCCGACGGAAGCACCTCGCTGCAGATTCTGGAAAGTTCGCAGATAAATATGAACGACGCCCAGGCCGCCGCCCTGTTCCGTCAGGGTACGCACTTCAACCCCGTGGATCTGGTGTGCGCCCTGAAAGACTGGAAAGGCCGCAAGTTCTGCCTGCCCAAGTACGTGGACCGCAGCACCGGATTCATCTCGTCCAAGAGCAAGAACGGCCAGGAACTGAAGGCGTTGGAACTGCCCGGCCTGTGGAACGGTTCCATGGCCGACTGGAACACCGTGTTTGTGGAAGTGCCCATAGACACCTTCAACCCCGTAAAGACCGTGAACGACCTGCTGCGTCCCCAGCACCAACCTCAGGCATAATTCTTTTTTGCGGCCGCCCGGCGGCCATCATACAAGATACACTCCTACAATGAAAGACGAACTGGAACAATTCATCCGTATCGGCCTTGGCGAAGACATAGGCGACGGCGACCACTCCACCCTTTGCTGTATTCCCCAGGACGCCATAGGCACCTCGGTGCTGCTGGTCAAGCAACCCGGCATCATTGCCGGCGTGGACGTAGCCCTGAAGGTATTCGAGCTGTTCGACCCCAAGCTTAGCACCAAAGTGCTGATCCAGGACGGCACGCTCGTGAAACCCGGCGACATCGTGTTCGAGACCACCGGTCCCGTGCGCTCGCTGCTCCAAACCGAGCGCGTCATGCTGAACATAATGCAGCATATGAGCGGCATTGCCACCATCACCCAGAAATACGTGCAGAAGCTGGAAGGTCTCAAGACCAAGGTCATAGACACCCGCAAGACCACGCCCGGAATGCGGCTGCTCGACAAGCAGGCCGTGGTGCTGGGCGGCGGCAGCAACCACCGCAAGGGCCTGTACGATATGATTCTGCTCAAAGACAACCACATAGACTTTGCCGGAAGCATTCCCAAGGCCATCCGTATGGCCCACGAATATATGCAGGCCAATGGCAAAGACCTTAAGGTGGAGGTGGAAGTGCGCAACCTGGACGAGTTGCGGCAGGCCCTCGACACCCAGGCCGTGGACCGCATTATGCTGGACAACTTCAGCGTGGAGCTCACGCGCGAGGCCGTAAAGATTATCGACGGCCGCGTGGAAACGGAGTCGTCGGGCGGCATTACGCTCGACACCATCCGCGACTACGCCGAATGCGGCGTGGACCTGATTTCGGTGGGCGCCCTCACTCACTCGGTAAAGGGGCTCGACCTTTCGTTCAAGGCCAAGGTTCAGTAACCGTTCCCGGACTTGCCAAGCCGTCTCGGGCAAGGTTTCCAGGCCCGGGACGGAAAGCGTTTGAAATGAAACTGACGGAAATACTCAAGAGCAACCGCTTGCTGCTGGCCGCCTACGGCGCGGCGCTGGCCGCCTGCATCGTGTGGCTGTGCTGCGGCAGCAAGGCCGACATATTCCTGGCCATAAACGCCGATTTTGGAAAAGCCGTAGATGGGCTTATGCGGCTGGTTTCCAACGGCGGCACCTTTACGGTAATCGGGCCGGTGTGCCTTATATTGCTATTGTTTGTATCTTGCCGGAAGGGGCTGGCCGCCACGGCCGCCGTCTGCCTGTCGCCCGTGGTGACCCAGTTTGGCAAACGGGTGGTATGGCCCGACGCCCCGCGGCCCAAAATACTTATAGAGCAGTTGCTGGCCCAAAATCCGGATTTGCAGATTCACCTGGTGGACGGCGTGCACCTGCACTCGTCGCACAGTTTTCCTTCGGGCCACACCACAGGCGCCTTTGCCCTGTTCGGCACCCTGGCCCTGATGGCCAAAAAACCGCTTTGGAAACTGTTCTGGCTGCTGTTGGCCTGCCTAGTGGGCTATTCGCGGATGTATCTCTCACAACACTTCCTGATAGACGTCACCGTAGGATCGTTCATAGGAATGACGGCCGCCGTGCTGTGCTGGTGGTGGCTGCAGCACTACCGCGCCTCCTGGCTCGACCGGCCGCTTATCCGCTGCAGCAGGCAGACATCGGCGTAGCCGTCGGGCGTGCGGATCCAGTCTTTCCATTGGCCGGCGGGAATGAATCCGGCTCCGCGGAACAGGGCCAGGCTGGCAGCGTTGTCGCAGGCCACCTGGGCATAGAGCTGGTGCAGCTGCAAAAATCCGAAGGAGTACTCACACAACAGATTCAGGGCCGCAGACGCGTAGCCCTGCCGCTGGAACGGGCGGTCGGTGACCACCCCCACCCCGGCGCGGCGATGGTAGGGATCGAAATCGAACAGATCCACCAAGCCCACCGGCCGGCCGTCGGACCGGCATTCCACCACAAAGCGCGCCTCCTTCATTTCGTAGATGGTGCTGCCGACGGCCGCCGAGATGTACTCGCGCAGCGTGTAGCGCGACAGAGGCGTCAGCGTGGAGCCGCTCTGCCAGAGCGAGGTGTCGTTTTCGATGCGGTACAGGAAATCCAGGTCCTCGGGTTCGAGGGCCCTCAGCCTTGCTAATCCGTCCTGCAGATACGTCATTTTCGAGTCGTCTTGTTTTTGGGTGCGGGTGGCGGTATCCAAGCCGGCGCGAGTTCAGTCGTCCAGGAAATCGGTGCCGTGCACCTGAGGTTCCTTGCCGTCCTGCTGCGGGGCCCGGGGAATGAAGTCGTCGTTCTCGTCCACCACATAGATATCGCCCACCTTTTCGGGTTCGGGGGCAGGTTCGGGCTGGTAGTCGGTGCCGTCCTCGTTCACGTTCAGGTCGCGCAGCATACCGCCCTTGGAGGGAATCACGAAGCAGTAGAAAATGGCCACCATCGTAAAGAAAGTCTTGGCCTGCTGCATATCGGTAAAGAACAGCAGAAAGAGCGACACCACCATAAGCACGTCCAGCACCAGCATACGCCGGCGGCTGGCCCGGGCGCAGGCCGCGATGCGCGCATCGATGTCGTCCAGGCGGCGCCACTTGTTGCAGCGGCTGTTGTACACGAAAAAGCTGGCCGGGATGCCCGCCAGGAACAGTATCAGGCACAGGCTCTGCACCTTCACGCCCATTTCGAAGGGCAGCAGGTTCTGCCGGGGAAGGTCCTTCCAGAACAGGGTAATGGCCAGAAACACCAGCACGATACCGGCCGGGATAAAGAAACGCACGCGGTTGTGCCTGAGCAGTTTTACAAGTCTTTCGTCCATAATTTGAATGCTTGTTCCAGGGCCGTTTCCGACGCAATGGCCGCCGCCCGGGAGAATTATCGTTTATTGGCGGAACGGCACCCGGTTCTGGATGGAGCGTCCCAGTGTCACTTCGTCGGCGTATTCCAGTTCGTCGCCCACCGCAATGCCCCGCGCTATCACCGACACCGTCACGGGCCAGGCCGACAGTTTGCGGAACAGGTAGAAAGAGGTGGCGTCGCCTTCGCTGGTGGCCGCCAACGCCAGAATCACTTCCTTTACGTCGCCCCGGGAAACCCGTTCCAGCAGCGAATCTATCTCCAGGTCGGACGGGCCGATGCCTTCCATCGGAGCAATAAGACCGCCCAGCACGTGATACACGCCGTTGTATTGGTGGGTGGCCTCCACGGCCATTACCTCCTTTATGTTCTCCACCACGCAAATGGTGGAAAAATCGCGGCGCGGATCGCTGCATATGGCGCAGCGGGGCGTGTCGGAAATGTTGTGGCAGCACTCGCAGTAGCGCACCTCGCGCTTGAGGCGCGTCACCGCCTGTCCGAAGGCCTCCACCTCGTCGGCCGGCTGGCGCAGCAAATGGAGCACCAGCCGCAGGGCCGTCTTGGGCCCGATGCCGGGCAATTTGGCAAAGGCCTGCACGGCATCTTCCAGCAAAACAGACGGATAGGTAATCTGCATACGCTTGTTTGATTCGGCGGCGAAGATAGGCCAAATGCCCGTCACAAACAAACGAAGTTTGGAGTTGCGACCGGCAATCCGTACTTTTGCCGCCGTAACCACAGTTGCCAACCCTCGAATGAATCCGATACTTATCCTGGGAATCATCGCGGCCTATTTCGGGCTGCTTATGCTCATATCGGCCTTCCAGCCCAAACACTCCGCCGGCAACGCGGCCTTTTTCTCGGGCAACCGCCAATCGCCCTGGGGCGTGGTGGCCGTGGGTATGGTAGGCGCCTCGCTCTCGGGCGTGACGTTTGTGTCGGTGCCCGGAATGGTGGCCGGCAACGATATGCTCTACCTGCAGACCGTCCTGGGATTTTTCGTGGGCTACCTGCTCATTGCCAACATTCTGCTGCCGGTATACTTCAAGCTGGACTCACCCAGCATATACACCTACCTGGACCGCCGTTTCGGGCCGCGCTCCTACAAGACGGGAGCGGCCTTTTTCCTGCTGTCGAAAATAATAGGCGCCGCCGCCCGCCTGTATGTGGTGGCCATCATCCTGCAGACTTTCATTCTGGATGCCTGGCACGTGCCTTTTGGGGTGACGGTGGCCGGCATTATCCTTATGATATGGCTCTACACGGCCCGCAGCGGCATCAAGACCATTGTGTGGACCGATATGCTGCAGACCGTCTGCCTTATAGCGGCGCTGGTGCTCATCCTGATCGGGCTTATGCGCTCGCTGGGCTTTTCGCTGGGCGACACCTGCCGCGCCATTGCCTCCGACAGCCACTTCCGCCTGTTCGAATGGCACGACTGGGGCAGCAAGCAGCACTTTGTCAAGCAGTTCCTGAGCGGCATATTCATTGCCCTGGTAATGACCGGTCTGGACCAGGATATGATGCAGAAAAACCTGAGCATACACCGTCTGAAGGACGCCAAGCGCAACATCTACACCTACGGATTTGCCTTCCTGCCGGTGAATTTCCTGTTTCTGTGCCTGGGCGTGCTGCTGCTCATATTCGTGCGTCGCAACGGGCTGGAACTGCCGGCCAAATCGGACGACCTGCTGCCCATCATTGCCACCCACGGCTATCTGGGGCCGGCCGTAACGGTATTTTTTATGATAGGCATTATTTCGGCGGCCTTTTCCAGTGCCGACTCGGCTATGACAGCCCTTACCACCTCGTTCTGCGTGGATATTATGGGACGTCCCGACGACACGCGCCTGCGCAAGGGCGTGCACGTGGGCGTGGCGGTGGCTATGCTGCTCATAATACTGGTGCTGAAGGCGGTGAACAACACCAGCCTGCTCGACGCCATTTACGTCATTGCCGGCTATACCTACGGCCCGCTGCTGGGATTGTTTGCCTTCGGGCTCATCACCAAAAAGCCCGCGAACGACCGGGCCACGCCCAACATTGCCATTGCCTCGCCCCTGCTGTGTGCCCTGGTACAGTACCTGAGCACTCATTTTCTGGGCTACGCCTTCGGCTACGAGCTGCTTATGCTGAACGGTCTGCTCACCTTCCTGGCGCTTTGGTGGAGCGGTCGGCGGACGGCCGTCAGGTAACCGCCAGAGACCTTTCAACGCCACTGCCACGGAATATTCGCCGTACTTAACGAAAACACTCACAGCGCCGCTCCGAAACGCCCTTCAAAAACACTCCTAAGCACCCTTCAAAAACACCCCGGAACTATGGATATAAAGTCTGCCGAATTCGTCATCAGCAACACCGACGTCAAGAAATGCCCGGCCCCCGACCGGCCCGAATTTGCCTTCATAGGACGCTCCAACGTGGGCAAGTCGTCGCTCATAAATATGCTCACGGCCCACGAAGGGCTGGCCAAGACCTCGGCCAAGCCCGGCAAGACGCTGCTCATAAACCACTTTCTCATAAACAAGGCCTGGTATCTGGTAGACCTGCCGGGATACGGCTATGCCAAGGTGTCGGTGGCCCAGCGCGAGAAACTCCACCGTATGATTACGCAATACGTGCAGCAGCGCGAAAACCTATACAACTTGTTCGTACTGATTGACGCGCGGCTGGATCCGCAGCAAATCGACCTGGATTTCATTGAATTCCTGGGCGAAGAGCAGATTCCGTTCTCGCTGGTGTTCACCAAGACCGACAAGCTGTCGCAGGCCGAGCTGGCCCGCCACCAGGCAGCCTACCGCCAAACCTTGCTCGAGACCTGGACCGAACTGCCGCCCGTTTTCCTTACCTCGTCGGAAAAGCGCCGCGGCCGCGACGAACTGCTCGCCTATATTGACAGCATCTTGCAGGGCTGATACACTTTCATAGCGCTTTGGAAATGCTCCGCAGCGCGTCCGGCGACGGATTCCTAGCGTTGCAGGGGCATCCACACGGTCATTTCGCTATGGCCGCGGTTGCCAAAGGCGAAATATGGAATAAGCGTGATACCGATGGGCTGGCCGCCGGGCCTCACTTCGCGGTAGAGCGTGTCGTCCCAGCTTTCCTGCGACACATACAGGGCCTGGCCGCAGAGCGATATCAGAGGGCAGCCGTCTATAATCACTTCCTTGGGTTCCAACTGTATGTCGGCCGGAATGAGCACGTTGTCGATGCTGCGGCCGTCCAGGTCGGGCGATTCCAGGCAATACACCACCGGACCGCGCATCACGGCCACCTGGTTGCGGGTTTCCTCCAGCAGCGGGTTGGATTCGATCAGTTTCGCCTTCATTTCCATATTCAGGGCAAGCACGTCGCCCTTTTTCCAGACGCGGCTCACGCGGGCATAACCCTTCACGTCGGCCACGTTCACCGCCTGGCCGTTCACAGTCACCTCGTAGCGGTCGCACCAGCCGGGAATGTGCAGGAACACCGACATTTCCCTCTTTTTGGGCACCTGCTGGAAGGTGATGGTCACGTCGCCGTTCCAGGGATAGCCCGACTGCTGTTCCAAGGCAATTTTGGAGCCGTCGCGCAGCACGGTGTTAAGGGCGCTGCTGCCGTACAGGTTGCACCACACGCCCTCGTCGGACAGGCTGTAGGCATAGTTCTGGGCCTCGCAGATGGTGCGCACCGTGTTGGGCGGGCAGCAGAAACAGCTTATGTAGTGAGTACGTTCCTTGGGCCAGCGCAGGGTGTAAGGAAAATCGTCGGACAGACGCAAAGGATTGGTATAGAAATACTTGGTGCCGTCCAAGCTGACGCCCGAGAGCAAGCTGTTATACAACACGCGCTCCACGATGTCGTTGTACTTGCCGTCGCCGCTTATGCAGAACATACGCCAGTTGAACAGCAGGTTGCCGATGTTGGCGCAGGTCTCGTTGTGGGCCGTGGTATTGGGCAGCTGGTAGGCGCGGCCGTACGACTGGTGCACTTTCTGGATGCTGTCGGGCGTGTAGCAGGTGCCGTCGGGCGAAGTGCCGTCGTACAGGGCGCCGCAGCCGCCGGTGATGTACATCTTGTGGTTCACGATATCGCTCCAGATGCTCTCCAGATTGGGCAGCAAGGTGGCGTCGCCGGTCTCGGCATACACGTCGGCCGCACCGGCATACAGGTAGTTGGCGCGCACGGCGTGTCCCATCGCGTTCCATTGCTCGCGGAAGGGCACGCGGTCCTGGTTGTCGTCGGTGCCGTTTTCCACCAAGCCGCGGATGTCAATCAGGTTTTGGGCCAGTTCCAGGTAGCGCGGATCCTTGGTGACGCGGTACATTTCCACCACGCCCATATAGTGCGAAGGGCAGATGGCGTTGCGGGCCAGCTCGGCGCTGGCGGTCTTGTAAAAGTCGTACAGGAAATCGGTGGCCTTTATGGCAATGTCGAGCAGGCTGCGCTTGCCCGTGGCACGGTAGTGCACGCAGGCAGCCATCATCAGGTGGCCGTGGTTGTAGGTCTCGAAGTTAAGCCGGTTGTTGAAGGCGCCGCCCTCGGCCGTGCCGGTCTTGGTGCCCACCAAGCCTTGGTTGTCGGTAATGGTTTTCTGGTGGTTGCGCTCGGGAATAATCACCTGGGTGTGCATATATCCGTCCTCGCGCTGGGCCTTGCCTATGGTTTCTATTATTTCGTCCATCAGACGGTCCAGTTCGGGGTCGCGGGTGACGGCATACACGGCCGCCGCACTTTCGAACCACTTGAAGAAATCGCCGTCCAGGAAGGCCGGGCCGTGGTGCTCGCCCTGGCAGTAGCCGGCCGCTATTTCCAGGTTGCGGTAGGCGGGGCACAGGTCGGGGTCGTCCATTATTTCCCACATAGTCTTTACCATCGTGTCGCGGCACACCTCGAAGCGGTTGCCCCAGAAGCCGCCGGTCCAGCTCACGGCGGTTTCGTCCACGCCATACACGCGGGCATACCGGCTGTTGTAGGTATTGGTCAGGCTGAGTTCCTGAGCCGAGACGGAGAATACGGAAAAGGCGCACAGCACGGGCAGGGCCGCGGCCAGGACGTTACGTCCGATGGATTGGATACGATTCATAAACGCTGTTTGTTTCTGCGGCAAACATACGGCATTCGGGGCACAATCGCAAGCGCCTTGCGGGCTCCGGGCCGCGCTTCCTCCTGCAAAAATCAGTTTCGGATTCAAGCCCGGCTGCTTATCTTTGCCCGCGTCGGGACGAGCGTTCCGACCTTGTCTTAATCTACCATCTTATGAAAAGATTCCTTACCCGATTTACGGCCCTGCTGGGGCTGACGCTGCTCCTGACGAATGTTTCGTGTACCCGTTCCACCCAGGCCCTGCGCATCATCCGGCCGGCCGACGCGCCCACCGACAGCGTCCTGCCCGAAGTGATGCAGGCCGTGTACGACGAAGTGAAGACACCTTATAAATACGGATTGGTGGTGGCGCCCCAGGACAATTTCCACAAGTTCGACTGCCCCACCGTGTTCCGCGCCAAGGGCAAGTGGTATATGACCTACCTGTGCTACGACGGACGCAAGAACAAGGACGGCCGCGGCTACGAGACCTGGCTGGCCGAAAGCCGCGACCTGCTCCACTGGAACACATTGGGGCGCTTGCTCTCGTTCGGCGACGACGACAGCTGGGACAACAGCCAGCGCGGCGGCTTTGCCGTACTGGGCTCGCTCGACTGGGGCGGCGATGCCTCGCTGGGCACCCACGACGGCAAACATTGGATGACGTATATCGGCGGCGGCCTGCCCGGCTACGAAACCACGCCGCTCAACATCGGGCTGGCCTGGACCGAAGGCGACATTACCCAACCGCACGAGTGGCAGCGGCTGGAGCATCCTCTGATGCCCATCGAGGCCGACGATGCCCAGTGGTTCGAGCAGATTACCCAGTACAAAAGCCTCATATACCGCATTCCCGAAGACTTTCGCTTTGCCGGCCACGTGGCCGACTCGGCCTCGTATATGATGTTCTACAACGCCGCCGGCCGGCATCCCCAGACCGACGTCAAGGCCGAACGCATCGGGATGGCCTTCAGCCGGGATATGCTTCATTGGCAGCGCTACCCCGGGAACCCCATTTTCGGCCACGAGAACGGTATGATCACGGCCGATGCCTACCTGCAACGGATGGGCGATTTGTATGTGATGTTCTATTTCGGGGCCTTCTGGAAGGGCAAGCCCTACGACGCCTTCAACACCTTTGCCTGTTCCTACGACCTGCAGCACTGGACGGAATGGCAGGGCCCCGACCTGGTCTACCCCACCGAGGCCTACGACAACTGGTTTGCCCACAAGTCGTTCCTGGTTAAATACCAAGGCGTTGTGTACCACTTCTACTGCGCCGTGAATCACGACAACCAACGGGGCATAGCCGTGGCCACGTCGTGCGACCTGGGCCAATCCGAGGTGAACTTCCCCGCCCCGGAGCCCAAGAAGGCCAAGCAATAAACCGCCGCGACAAAGCCGACGGGCCGGCTCCCGCAAGGGAACCGGCCCGTCCGTTTTACCAGCATCGACAACTCCCGAATTGACCCGGTCTTTATCTGCAGGGGCCAGATTTTTCGCCTATGGTTTCCGGGCGCAGTCTGCCTAATACCAGCGGATGTCCAACTGGTGCAGCATCAGGGCGCTGCTGCCCACCGAACCGGTGTGCTGCAGGGCGAATCCGTCAAAGCCAGGTTCCCCGGCCTCGGCCTCCAACTGCACTTCGGTGAGCACGGCCGGATTATCGTGGGGATGGATCTCGGGCGAAGCGGCCGTGGCCGTCAGTCGGCCGTTTTCCCATTGCAGGGCTATGCGGCAACCGGTGCGGAAGCAACTGGCGCTTACCGGCTGGCCAAGGGGCGTCACGCGCCCGTTCTCGTATTTTACCAGGCCGAAGTCCACCGCGTTGGCAAATTTGGTGGTGCGCTCTATGCGCAGGCCATAGCCCGTCAGCGTGCGGGTATCGAACTTGAGGCAAAGGTCCAGGTACTGTCCCGTGGCACTACCGAACCCTTGGCCGGCCGTCTTGCAGGGGTCCACCAAGAGCGTGACGGCCATATTGCCCCGCTGGGTGTCGACGGGCGTGTACATAAGGCGGGCGCCCTTGCTCTTCTGCAGGAATCCCTGGCCCTTGGCACCGTCCTGCGCCGTTCCGTAGAACCAGGTGTCGCCTTCGGGTGCCTTCCAGTCGTAGCCTTCGGTGTCGGCCGGCTTGTAGCCGTCCAGCGTCCAGGTGCCGGGAAGTATTTCTACCTGACGCACCGAGGGGAAGTTGTGGAAGTCGGTGGACAGGTTCTGCGACGTCACCATAGAGGCATCGATGGGCTGTGCGTATATCGCCGACATAGCGGGACCGGCCTGGCTACGGACGTGCTTGGGCGCCACCTCGGCCATCAGGTAATGGCCCACGTCGCCGGGCTGCAGGGTGTAATACAGCTCGGGCACTTGGTTGCGCGACACGGCCACGGCCACCGGATGGGAACCCTGGGCATCGTCGCAGCGGTACCAGGTAACGAGCGACTGGTCGGCGCGTTCGCCCAGATCCAATTGGTAGCGCACGCGCAGCCGGCCGCCGGCCTGGGTTACGTAGGGCTTGTACCAGAAGGCCGGGGCTGCCAGCGTCTTGGGCTTGACAGTAACCACGGCTGCTCCTTGCAGGCCCGAGGCCGTCGAAGCCGTCACGGTGGCGTCGTAGGGATATTCGTTGTAGTTGTTGCCCACCAGCCGGTAGGCAGCGTCGCCCATCACCGACCCGATGGCCGTTCCCCGGCTGTTGAGTCTCCAGACTAGGGGTTCTTGCACAGGAATGTCGTAGAAGCGATACAGCGAGGCGTTCACCGTGGTTTCGCTCACGCCGGTTTCTATCTGGTCGGAGGCGGGTTTGAGCCGCAGCATCACCGGCACGGAGGCCAGGTCCTTCCCCATCTCGGCCGAGGCGGCTTCGCACAGGGCCCGCTGGCCGTAGGGATCCCAGCCGTCGTCGCCGCGCGTCAGGCCATAGATATTATACACAACCTGACCCTGATATTCGTAACGGTAGGCATTGAGCACGTCCTTGCCAGTCATATCCACCGTCAGGTAGGCCTTGGGGCCGGCATTGAACGACACCGGCTGGCCGTTGAGCGTCAGGTTGTACTGGTAGCTGCGCTGCGATTCGCGGGGATAGGGCGTCCAGGCCAGTGCAATGTCGCCCTCGTGACGGAAGCGGCAGTCCACCAGAGCCACCTGGCTGCCCACCTTGGTCAGATACTGGGTGCCGGCGGTGTGCAGGGTAAAGTCGCAGTCGAGGAAGGCCGTGCCCGTGCCGTGCGTGCTCCAGAAAGGCTTGGAGCTGTAAAAGTCCAGGTCGCAATGCAGGTAGACGGCACTGCCGCAGAGGGCATCGTCGGTACACTCGAAATGGCAATGGTCGAACAGGGCGCGCTTGCTTCCCACAAAGGGACAGGCGTTCAGCCGGCTTATGAAGGAGCAGTTACGGGCATACACCCGATCGCTCTGGCACAGGATAAGCTGGGCCTGGGTTATGGCTTCCATCCGTTTTGCGCGGTTCAGTCCGGGCTGCAAGGGGAACACCAGGTCCACGTTGCAGTAATTGCCGAAGGTGATGTTCTCGCACCCGATGCCGTCGCCCAGGAAACGGAGCATCGTAAAGTTGCCCTCGGCGCCCTGCGACTGCCCGCGGTTGCAGGCCAGCACCACGTTTTCGGGGCGGGCTGTCAGGCCCACCAGCCGGAGTTCCGACTGCGGAATGACCAGTCCGTAGGGAATGCCCCCCTCGGCCGGACGCCGCACGGCGGGGTCGTCGGGGTCATCTATCCAATAAACGCCGGGAGCCAGGTACACCGTCATCGGTTCCTCGGGCGTGCCGTCCTGCAGGCAGGCCGCCGCCTCGTTGAAACTGCGGAAGGCATACTTGAAGCGGCGGGCGTCGCGTTCCGACAAGTCGGCATCCACCAGGAAGGCCTTCGGGCCCAGCGTCAGGCTGTCGCCGCCGTAAATCAGCTGGCGGCCGGTAAACACGAAGGGCGCCTGCGGATCCAGCGAAGTGTATTTTTCGGGATTGGTCCACAGCGACGGACAATAAATGCGCAACGCAATCCAAACAATGGCCAGGGCCCATACCAGGCCTATCAGACGAGCGGGATGTTTCATAGAGTTTCCAGTTGTATACGGAACGTGGTGCCTTTGCCCGGTTCCGACGATTTGACAAATATTTTTCCGTGGTGATATTCCTCCACGATGCGCTTGGCCAGGGAAAGCCCCAGTCCCCATCCGCGGGTTTTGGTGGTGTATCCCGGACGGAACACACTGCGGAAGCGGTTTTTGGGAATGCCGTGTCCGGTGTCGCTCACGTCTATCAAGACGTGCTTCCCTTCGTGACACATAGCTATCCGGATGGTGCCTTCGCCGTCCATCGCATCGATGGCGTT
>R17__coassemble_415_pt1 | contig 21543 bp, 10 predicted proteins | sample R17__metabat2_high_PE_026 | metagenome-assembled genome bin R17
TTGTGCCGGTCCTCCCTATAACGACACTTGCTTTTTTTTGGTTCCGTAGTCCGCGAGATTCAAGGGGTGTTTCTGGCGTTTTTTTGGTTCCGGAGTCCGCGAGATTCAAGGGGTGTTTCTGGCGTTTTTTTGGCTCCGGAGGTTGTAGAATTCAAGGGGTATTTCTTGCTTTTGCGAAATTTTGTGAAACTTTATCAAAATACTGTAAACCAATGAATAAGTTCCTTTTCCGTACGAGCTCCCTGATGGTTCTCGGCCTGTTGCTGGCCCTTCCGGCCACGGCCCAGAGCCGCAAGGACCGCCGTCAGATCGAAGAAACCATCCACAGCTACGAACAGAATCCGGCCTACCTGTCGGCTATGGGCCACGGCGCCACGGCCGAGGAAGCCGACAAACAGGCTCTGGCCAACCTCTCGTCGCAGATAGTGGTCACCGTGTCGAGCGACATAGACGTGAACACCAACGTATCGGACGGCACCCAGGGATTCTCCAAGCAGGAAGAAGTGAATTCCAAGATAAAGACCTATTCGTTCACCAACCTTTCGGACGTCAAGCGCATCGAATACGGCGACGAACCCGAGGTGAACGTGTTCCGCTATATGCCCCGCAGCCAGGTGACCGAACTGTTCGACGCCCGCCGCGACAAAATCCTGAACTTCATTCAGATGGGCCGGAGCAACGAGGCCAAGCTGCAGATAGGCAACGCCATCCGCTACTACAACTGGGCCTTGCTGCTGTTGCAGAGCTACCCCTACGAGAGCAGTTTCAAAATGGACGTGGACGGAACGTCGTATCCCGTAAAGGCCTGGCTCGACAGCCATATCGACGAGGTGCTCAAACACCTGTCGGTGCGTGTGGCCGACGCCGAGGAAAACCCCGAAAGCGAATATCCCTACGAACTTCGCCTGGATATAAACTACGACGGCCAGCCCGTGAGCAACCTGGATTACTACTACCACAACGGCTATTCCTATATAGGCCCCATTAGCGCCAAGGACGGCCGGGCCCAGATAAACTTCGACGAATTTCCCCAGAAATTCCGCTTCCGCGTGGAGTGCATCTTCCGCAGCCAGGCCGTCAACCTGGACCAGGAACTGCGCACCGTGCTGGAATACTTCCAGCCCCAGCCCTTCCCCGCGGCCACGCAGGAAATAGAGGTGGGCAAGAGCGTGAAGAAAGTGCATAAGGAGGCCCTGGCGGCCGAGCGGGTGGCCGAGCCCCAGCCCGAGATGGTGATGGAAGCCGGCGGCGCCGTGGCGGCCAACGACGTGCAGGTGCTGGAAATTGAGCGCCTCAAGGAAGAAAAAGCTCCCGAGAAATCGGTGGAGGAAATACTGCAGGGCGTGATGGAACGCATCGAACAGGCCGTGCGCACCCGCAACTATGCCTCGGTGCAGGAATGCTTCACCGATTCGGGATACGTGATGTTCCAGAAACTGGCCCAGTACGGCAACGCCTCGGTGATGGGCGCCCACCATACCTACGAATTCCTCCGGACGCCGGAGCGCACCTACTGCCGCAGCCTGCCTATGCAGTTCCGCTTCAAGGGCAACCGCGAGTTCTTCGAAGACGTCACCTTCCGCTTCAACCCCGCCGGGCTGGTGGAATCGCTGGCCTTCACCGTGAGCAAGATTGCCGAGAACGACATCCTGAAGATGAACAAATGGGACGAGGGGTCGCGCCTGGCCCTGATTGCCTTCCTGGAAGACTACCAGACGGCCTATGCCCTGAAGCGCATCGACTATATAGAAAGCATTTTCTCGGACGATGCCTGGATTATTACCGGTACGGTGCTCAAAAAGGCCAACCTGCGGCCCGAGCAGCAGCTCAAGTTCGACCAGAAGGACGTGAAGTACACCACCTACACCAAGACCGAATACATCGACAAGCTGCGCCTGAGTTTCGACAGCAAGGAATTCATAAACCTGCGCTTCGAGGACAACGACGTGTACAAGAGCTCGAGCGGCGAGGAAATCTACGCCATCCAGATCAAGCAGGACTATTATTCCAACAACTACGGCGACACGGGCTACCTGACCCTTTTGGTGGACCTGCGCGGCGAACTGCCCATTATCCACATCCGCGTGTGGCAGGAATTCAAGGACGAAGACTTCAATGCCTCCAAGTTCCTGGGCAGCATTAAAATGTAACATATACCAAACCGATACCCCCGATGTGCCGACTTTGTAAACTCCTTTTGCTCACCATATTGACGGGACTGACGGCCTTGCCGGCGGCGGCCCAGCTCACCCTTAAGGAGGGCTCCCTCAGGCTGGTGCCCAACGATACGGAGATACTGCTGCACCGCAACACGCCCGAAAAGCGGATGCAGATTACCGACGACAACGGTAATCTGTGCTCGCTCATAAAAATCACCACCGAGAATATGACGGCCGAGGACCGGCGCAGCTTTATGAATCCGCGCAACCGCGAAACCGACCTGGCCACCTTTATCGTAAAGGTGGAAACCGACCACGTAGGCGAGATATGGCTGTTCATATCGCCGGGGGCCAACTATATGATTCTGAAGCACGCCGACTACGGCAACTGCAAGTTCGACTTCAACGCGATGGGCCTGACGCTGGAGGCCGGCAAGGTGTACGAAGCCACCATCGTGGGCGACCGCAAGGTGTACGAATCCATTCTTATGCGCAACAAGGGTGGCGCCGCCGAGGAAGAGGAAACCATCCAATACCTTATTATAACGGCCAGTCCGGCCGATGCCGAAATCTATGTCGACGGCGAAGATGCAGGCACCGGCGAAGTGTCGATGCGCCTGCCGGTGGGAATGCGCCACACCTGGCGGGTGGAAGCCCCGATGCACCACACCGAGGAAGGTTCGGTGGAGCTGACGGCCGAGGAACGTATGGAACTGCAGGTGACCCTGAAACCCGAATACGGCTATCTGACCATCCTGTCCACGCCCGAAAGCGGGGCCACGGTGTATATCGACGACGAGCTGATGGGTAACACGCCCCTGGAATCGCAGAAAATGTTCCGCGTGGGCGAGCACAAGCTGCGCCTTGTCAAGGCCCAGTACAAGCCCGTGCAGCAGACGGTCACCGTGGTGGAGGGCGAGCGCGTCACGGCCAGCATCCCGTTGTCGGCCAACTTCGCCCAGCTCACCGTCAACGCCTCGGCCGACGTGCAGCTGTACGTAGACGGCCAGCGAGTGGGGCAGGGCAGCTGGTCGGGCCGTCTGGCCGAGGGCAGCCACCTTATAGAAGGCCGCAAGGACAAATGCACCTCTTCCCAGTTGGAATACAAGGCCAAGCGCGGTACCACCCAGACCATAGACCTGCCCGATCCCAAGCCCATCTACGGCCGGCTGGAAGTGAACTGTTCGCCGGCCAACGCCACGGTGACGCTCGACGGCAAGGAACTGGGCAAGACACCCAACATATTCAACAACCTGACGGTGGGCGAATACGACCTGGTAATAAGCAAGCCTGGCTACCGCGACTATTCGCAGCGCATCACCATAGGCGAGAACGAAAAGAGATTCGTGGACGTAAGGCTGGAAATGATAGACGACATTCCGGTGATCATTGCTGTACAGCCCAAGGTGCGCCACCTGAAGATGACGGTGGACGGCCGCGAAATGCCCTTTACCTACGAGCAGACCTACAACGGCAAACTCAACGTGGGCAAGCGCCACGTGGAGCTGTCGTACGACGGATTGTCGGAATTCTACGACATAGACGTGTCGCCCACCCGCAACTATTTCCTGCTCGACGTCACCGGAACGCTCAGCTTGTCGGCCCGGCCGCTCACCTCGCCCAAGGTGTACGTAGACGGCGAGGAAAAGGGCGTGGCTCCGCAGGAGTTCCGCCTGCCGGTGGGCCGCCACAGCTTCTATCTGGAAGGCTACAATGCCAAAAACAAGCCTATGAAGGCCGAGGCAAAGATTACCTTGGCGCCCGGCGACCACTTGACGCAAGACTTCCGCCTGAAACGCCACTACGGCTATTCCCTGATTACCTGGCAGGGTTCTATGACGGCACCGGTGGGCTTCTCGTATGCCTACTGCGGCACCTGGGGCGGCTATGTGCGCTACCAGCAGAGCCTGGACAGCTACCAGGCCGACCTGGCGGCCGACGAATCGACAGGCCTGCCCAAGTCGTACGAAGGTATGTCGCGCCAGGCCTTTTCCGCCGGCCTGATGTATGCGGCCACCAATTGGATGTATCTGGCCCTGGGCGGCGGCTACGACCGATACAATGTATATTATAAGGTAGACGGCAAATACACCTCGTCGGGCCAGGAAATGCTGGCCTTGGCCCAGGAGGTGGCGGCGCCCCAGGTGGAGCTGTCGGCCTTCCTCCGGCTGGGCTGGTTCGTGTTGTCGGCCGGCTACGACCTGACGCTGGGCAGCGAGCTCTTCGGCGACGTGCACGTGGGCGTGGGCTTTGCCATAAACCATCATTAATTACAGGCCGATTTGACTGCTATGAACCGAATCGCTTCTTTTTTCCTGAAAGTGTTCCTGCCCCTGGCCCTGCTGCCGCTGGGCTCGTGCCTGTATCCGGCCGAGAACTGGGGTTTCGAAGTGGAGGTGAGCGCCTCGCTGTCGGAGCGTACCTTCAACACCATAGAACTTAAGTGTACTTACGAAATAGTCTCGGGCGAAGGTCAGCTGGACGGCGGCGGCGTGTGCTATTCCACCACCAGCAAGACTCCTTCCAAAGGCGACAAGACGCGGGGCGGAACGCTGGGCAAGAGCGCCTTCAACGTGACGCTGGACAACCTTGCGTCGGGCACTACCTACTATGTGCGTCCTTATGTGTACAGCGGCGCCTGCTACATATACGGCGACGTGCTGACGGTGATGACGCGCGCCGAGGATGCCTCGACGCCGGTCTTCGGCACGCCCGAGGTATCGGATCTGACGACGACCTCGGCCACGCTGTCGGTGGCCTGCGACTACGAGAACAACGACTACCCACTGCAGGCCTGCGGTTTTGCCTACTGCCTGGGCCAGGAAACGCCCACGGTGAACGACGGCGTGCTGACCGGCCCGCTGAGTGACGGCCGCATAACCATTAGTTTGAACTATTTGTCGGAGAACACCCTCTATACGGCCAGGCCCTTTGTCCAGACCGGTAAAGGCACCTTCTACGGCCAGGCCGTCAGCTTCAGCACGCTTTCCACGGTGTGGATAAGCGAGGTGTCGGCCAGTCTGAACGGAAGCGACTGGTACCTGAAATTCGAAATTAAGCTGGCCGATGCCGGGGCCGAGGTCTCGGACGCCTCTATACGGTGGTCGGCCGACGATCCCAATACAATGACCTCCAGTTGCGCCATAAGCAGTCTGTACCAGCAGGACGGCACCTGGTATGCCAGCGCCGGTATGGGCTCGTTTGTGTCGCGCTTTGTGCAGCCGGTCGTGCAGGTGGGCGGCGAGCTGTTCTGCGGCTCGGTGAGCAAGGTGGGCGACCTGGTCGTTACCTATGGCAACACCAGCTTTACGATGGTGGCCGTAAACGGCGGCACCTTCCAGATGGGCGCCACCGATGCCCAGCTGAACGCTCCCGTAAACGGCCTGGCTTCCAGCGCGGATGCCTCGCTGTGGGGCGACCTGTTGGAGAAAGCGATGCCCTTGCAACCGCTTAGGACCGTTTACAAATCGGAAGGAGCGGGCCTGCGCGCGGCGGCCGAGCCCGAAAAGCCGGCGCACGCCGTTACCTTGTCGGACTACTATATAGGCCAGACCGAGGTGACCCAGCAGCTCTGGAAGGAATTTTACAGCGATTGGTCCGTTACTATATATGCCGGCGACAATCTTCCGACCCACAACATAAACTGGTATAAGGCCGTGGACTTTGCCGACCGCCTGAGCCAGGCCACCGGCTATACCTTTGTGCTGCCCACCGAGGCCCAGTGGGAATTTGCGGCGCGGGGCGGCAACAGCGATCTGGGGGCCGACTTCAAGTACAGCGGCAGCAATGCCATCGAGGAAGTGGCCTGGTACAAGGAAAATGCCACCGAGCCCCAGGCCGTGGGGCAGCGGGCTCCCAACCAGCTGGGCATTTACGATATGTCGGGCAACGTGGGGGAATTGTGCTACGACTGGTACGATGCCTCCTATTATGCCAGCAGTCCTGCAGAGAATCCGGCCGGCCCCGATACCGGCACCGTTAGGGTGCGCCGTGGAGGCGACTATTACAACGCGGCCACTTGGGCTCGTGTGTCGGCCCGTAGTTCCCAATACCCGGATTCCAGCTATTTAAACCGTGGGTTCCGGCTGGCAATGATTCCCCGCACGGTGGAGAAGGCCAGCGTGGGCACGCTGACGGCCCAGTACGAAGCGTACAGCTCCGAAAGTGTGTGGGTGGAATTCTCGCTAAAGGTACTTTCGGCCGGCAGCGGCCGGGTGTCGGAGGTGGGTATGATATATTCCACAACCGGGAACAATATGGATTTGTACCACGGCATTGTCTATTCCTTCGGTACGCCCGACGCCGACGGCGAGATTGCCTGTTGGTTTACGGTATCGACCGACCACACCTATGCCCTCCGGCCCTATGCCATAACGGAATACGGCGTGTCCTACGGCGACATAAAGTGGTACACCTCGCCCTCGGCTATGCCCGTAAAGGAAGCCGTGGACCTGGGCCTTCCTAGCGGCCTGAAATGGGCCACGTGCAACGTGGGTGCCAGCAGCCCGGAGGATTACGGCGATTACTTTGCGTGGGGGGAGACCACTACCAAGAGCAGCTACGATTGGAGCACCTACAAGTGGTGCAACGGCAGCTATGACACCCAGACCAAATACAACACCGACAGCAGTTATGGCACGGTAGACAACAAGACCGTGCTCGATTTGGAAGACGACGCTGCCCGCGCCAACTGGGGCGGCAACTGGCGGATGCCCACCGACGAGGAGTTTGTGGAATTGTATAACAACTGTACCTGGACCTGGACTACGCAGAATGGCGTGAACGGCTACAAGGTAACGAGCAATAATAACGGGAACTCGGTTTTCTTCCCCGCGGCTGGCTTCTACAACGCGTCCAGTCTGTACTTTGGCGGTTCGAGTGGCTACTACTGGTCGTCGCTCCTCACGGACTTCCCGTACAGCGCCTGCAGCCTGGACTTCGACTCGTCGTACGTCGGTCCGTCGAACGGTTACAGTCGTCGCTGCGGCCTCTCGGTTCGTGCTGTCTCAGAATAACCCTTCCGGCGCGTCAGCGCCATCCGATTCATTTGATTCTTTGATTCATTGTTGGCTGCCCATAAAAAGGGCAGCCAACTTCGCCAAATAGCAACAGTTCAGGTGTGGCTGCCGTCGCGGCTACCGTGCCGCCCTCCCGCCGGCAACTTCTGTGGTGGGGCAGTTTTCGTACTAAACACAGTGACTTGGATGAATCGTGTGTGTACGAATCCGCTCTGCGGCGGAGTAGGCGATTGTGTGGAATAAAGTAAAAGCGCAGCCAAGACGATTTACTTGGCTGCGCTATTGGTGAATTCAGTTAGCCTTGACCCGACTTCGGAATGGCTCGTTTTGACCGAATATGTTTACAACTCGCGGATTTCTTCTTCGCTCAGGCCGGTGCATTTTGCAATTACCTCCGTCGAAATACCCTCAGCTTTCATCGCTCGGGCAACGTCCGCGCGACCCTTCTCCAATCCAACGGCTTCGCCTTCCGCCCGGCCTTTGGCTAATCCTTCTTCCAAGCCCTGTTGCCGACCCTGCTCCAGCCCGGTTTCGGTGGCGGTGCGGATTTCGCTGCGCGCATCGAGTTCGGCCATCATCTGGCGCACGTAAGCCATTTGTTCGTAGTAGTTCATAGCCGCAAAGGTAGTTACCTGAAAAAGTTTGTCAAATTTCTGGTCGCTGAATTTTTCGGGCCTTTCGCGGAGTCTTCCCATATTGCTCAGCAGGAATAGCTGCTCTTCGGTTTCGCCCTCCAGCTGCTCGCAGTCTTTCAGGAACTTTGGCAGCTCTACGGTGACGTATTCCAAGCGGTCGGTAAGTCGGCGTGGGGGCGGCGCCTACCGACCGCACTCAGCGACCAGTGCCGACAGATGCTGCGAAAACGATTCGTCGGCCAGCAATTGCTCCAGACCGAGGTGCATACGGTAGCACCAGTAATTGCGCGTGTCCACCGGCACGTTGATGCGCTCGCTCTGTCCGTCGCCGCGCCACAGACGCTCTTCGGTGGCAATCCAGTCCTGCCAGGGAAGAATTACCCACATAGCCGGCGACTGCAGGTGCTGTCGCACGATGGCCGTCGCGTTTTCCGCCGGACATTTCTCGGAAACCGCGCCGCCCAGGCCAAGCATTTGGTGCTGGAAACGCTCCGTCACGCCGGCGTCCTCCGCCCACCATTGCCGGATGGGATTCATATCGTGCGTGCCCGTAGTGCATACCGACAGGTAGGGCGCCCGTGCCGGATGGCCGAATTCGCAATCGATGGCCTTGGGCATCCGCTGTATTTCCAGCGACAGAATCTTGAGCGCGTCCATTACTTCGGGCACACAGGCCGGCACCATTCCCAGATCTTCGCCGCAGCAAAGCATTCCCGTCGAGGCCACCAGGGTAGGCAGCTTGCGCAGCGCCGATTCCTTCCAGAACCGGTTGTGGCGGTGGTAGAAAAAGTCGTCGTGCAGGGCCTCCAACTTGTGGCGCAGCGCCTCGGGCAGGTCGCGGAAACGGAACGACTGGCCCAGCATTACGCGCGGATGGAAGTACTCTGGCCTACGCAGGTCGGGCACAAACAGCACCTCGCTATGCAGCAGATACAAGCCTTCGCACAGCGTTTTCGAACGAAGGCCGTCGGAGTCGGCCGGCCCCGGAATTTCGTCGGCGTGTGCCTTGAACCAGTCCTTAACCTTGCGCTGCGTGTCGAATTCGGGCCGGAAGGTGTAGGTATCACCGTCGGCCGTCTGCAGGAAGGTGTCTTTTATCCACTGGGCGTCGGAGCCGAAAATTGCCGGCAGATAAGATTCACGCACACAGGGCTTTGTCCACGAATCCACCCACTGGCCCAGACCCATTGCCTGAAGTTCCTGGCGGCTGTAGGGCAGGGCCGGCGAGAAACGTCCGCACAGGCCCCACACGTCGCGGCGGTCTATCTCCCAAATGCGGAAGAATCCCAGAATGTGGTCTATGCGGTAGGCATCGAAATAGTCGGCCATTTTGGTAAAGCGGCGGCGCCACCAGTCGAACCCGTCGCGCGCCATCGTGTCCCAGTTGTAGGTGGGGAAGCCCCAGTTCTGGCCCGAAAGGGAGAAATCGTCGGGCGGAGCCCCGGCCGAGCCGTCTTGGTTGAACAATTCGGGATTGGTCCAGGCATCCACGCTGTCGGGACTGATGCCGATGGGAATGTCGCCCTTCAGCGCCACACCCAGGCGATGGCATTCGGCCGCCGCGTCCCTGAGCTGGCGGTCCAGATGGTATTGCAGATAAAAGTGGATGGCCACCTTGTCGTAATCGCGGAAATCGGGGCGGATCATCCGCTCCTGGTCGGCCGGACGGTACACGCTGTATTTGCCCCAGCGTAGGAAGTCGGCCGTGCCGAAACGGTCGCGCAGGTAGCAGAAAACGGCATAGGGAGCCAGCCAGCGTCGGTTGGCCTGGTAGAACTTTTGGTAGTCTTCCGAGGCAAACAGCGCGTCTTTGTCCTTGCGATACAGGTACTTGAAGTATTCCGCCTTGGCCTGGGCCACCTGGGCGTAGTCGGCAATGGGCAGTGCGTTGAGTTCCGCCTGGCGGGACTGGTACTGCCTGAGTTTGGCCGGGCTCAGCTGGCCCATCTGCTCTATGTTCAGGAAAATGGGATTCAGGGCAAATACCGACACGGCGTTGTAGGGATAGCTGTCGCGGCGGTTGTGTTGCAGGGTGGTGTCGTTTACAGGGAGCGTCTGGATAAGGCGTTGCCCGGTCTGGGCCGCCCAGCGGGCCAGCTTTTTCAGATCCTGGAATTCGCCTATGCCAAAACTTTCCCGGCTGCGCAGCGAAAATACGGGAATGGCCACGCCGGCTCCGCGCCAGCGGGGGCGGCTCGGGCGGAAGTCGAAGTCGTTCACCACCAACCGTCCGTCCCTCGGAAGGCTTTCCAGCCGCCGGTCGTCACCGGTTTCCAAGTCGTATATTTCGTGGGTGTCGAGGCGGTAGAGTACATATTTGTATTGCAGGGGAAGCGATTGGGCCGGAACGTAAATCCGGGCCGTCCACTGCGGATACCGGCTGTCGTCCATCGGCACCATCCGGGCGCTGTCCCAGGCCCCCAGGCAGTCGGCGTTTCCCATCAGGGCCACGCCCATCGAGGGCTCCACCTGCGGACAGTCCAGGTGGAATTCCACCGGGCAAAGGGCCGTTTCGTCTGAACCTTCAGCGCCTGTACCTTCGTAACCTTTGCCGTTCAAACCCGCAGCCAATCCGGCCTCGGACGTGCGGCGGGCAAACAGGGCCTGGGTGAAGGCCTTGGTGTGAAACACCTGCTTGTCGGACGGCTGGCGCCACCAATCGGAAAGGGTGTAGCAACGGGCGGCAGGTTCCAGTTCCAGCTGCCGTTCGGCACCGGCCTCGTACAGCCAGCGGCCGTCGGCGCGCCGCAGGGCATAGCGGTAGTCCAGGCTGCCGGCCCCGTCGGAAAGCTCTTTTTCCAACGACCAGTATTCCTGGCCGGAGCATTGCAGCACCAAGGGATTTTCCTCGGTCCAGCGGACTATTTCGCCGGCGTGGCCCAGTATGCAGATTTGCTCGCCCCATTGGGCGCGGTATCGGATGTTGAATCGTACAAGCATAGGAAAATGGATTAAAGTTCTTTGAAGGAAACGGCCACCCCGCCGCCGGGCGCCAGGCTCAGGCGCAGCGTGTCGCTTGCGCAAACTTCTTGGCTATGAATGGTGTAGGCCTTCTGGTTGGTTCGGTAGTGGGTGTCGGAGGTGTCTTGGTACAGGGTGGCCTGATAGGTTTTGCCGGGCTGCAGGAAATCCAGCGCGACGTCCAGGCAGCGGGCGTTCTCGTCGGTGACGCCGCCCAGGAACCACACGTCCTTCAGCCCGTTCCGGCCCAGGCGTTCGTCGGGCCCCGGCTGCCGGGCATCCAGGCCCAGGCAAAAGTCGCGGGCCGAACCGCTCAGCGACGAGGCACGCGGATGCCGCGCCACCACCAGGAAGTCGCCGGGGCTGGCGGCCAGGTAGCGGCTCTCGTCCCAGTCGACGGCCACATCGCGGATAAACTGGAAGGCATCGGTGTGGGCTTGGTAATGCTCGGGCGTGTCCTCGGCCATCTGCAGGGGCGAATACATAGTCACATAAAGGGCCAGCTGGTTGGTAAGGGTGGTGGGTATCTGTGTGCGGTTGCGGCCGCCGGTAAAACTGTCCAGGTCGGTCTCGAATATGCCGGGAGTATAATCCATCGGGCCGCCGTTGAGCCGGGTGAATGGCAGGATGGTGACGTGCTTGGCATCGATGCCGCCGCCGTTGTGGAATTCGGTGCCGCGGGCCGATTCGTTCCCGATATGGTTTGGCCAGGTGCGGCACATACCCGTAGGCCGTACGGCTTCGTGGGCATTCACCATTATATGATGCTTGGCGGCCTGGCGGATGGCAAACAGGTAGTGATTTACCATTGTCTGGCCGTAGTGGTGCTCACCGCGCGGAATAATGTCGCCCACATAGCCGCTTTTCACGGCGTCGTAGCCGTAGCGGTTCATCAGCTGGTAGGCCGCTTCCATACGACGTTCGTAATTGGCCACCGACGAGGAAGTCTCGTGGTGCATAATCAGGCGGATGCCCTTTTGGTGGGCATAGTCGTTCAGCGCCTCCAGGTCGAAGTCGGGGTAGGGAGTCACAAAGTCGAACACCGCTTCCTTGCTGTGCCCGAACCAGTCTTCCCAGCCTTGGTTCCAGCCCTCCACCAGCAAGGCATCAAAGCCGTTGGCCGAGGCAAAATCTATGTAGCGGCGCACGTTGCCGTTGTTGGCCGCGTGCCGGCCGTGCGGCTGCAGGCGGGTGTAGTCGGTCTGGCCCAGCCGGACGGCAGGCACGTCGTAGGTGTACGACCATTCCGTCTTGCCGGCAATCATTTCCCACCAGACGCCCATATATTTAACCGGATGTATCCACGACACGTCGTCGAGGGCACAGGGTTCGTTCAAGTTCAATATAAGGCGGCTGGCCAACAGTCCGCAGGCATCGGCCGACACCTCGACGGTGCGCCAGGGCGTGTGGCAGGGCGCCTGCAGATAGCCCTTCCAACCCTGGGCGTCGGGCGTCAGCCGGCTTTGCAGCACCAGGCGCTTCTCGTCTACGGCCAGATGCATACAGGCATAGTTGTCCAGCGCCGCTTCGTGAAGCCGTACATAGGGTCCGCCGGGCATTTTCAGCAACAGGCAGGTCTGCACGCTGTTGGCTCCGGCCGAACACTGCGAGGCATTGTAGTCGCGCACCTGGCGGTAGGTCCGGCTTATGGCAGAAAGCTTCGATTCGGCATACAGGTATTCCTGGGTGTCGTAGTCGCCCGGAATCCACCAGGCCTGTGCGTCGGCGGCCAGGGCAAACTCGGTCAGCTCGTCGCGCACGACAAAATGGCCCATCGAGGGCTGTCCGGGAAATTCGTAGCGGAATCCAAGCCCCTCGTCGAACAGGCGGAAGCGAATGTCCATCCTCCGGCCGTCGGGGCAGTGTTCCAGGCTTACCAGCAATTCGTTATAGTGGTTGCGAATGGCCGATTCTTCGCCCCAGACGGTGGTCCAGGTCTCGTCTAGACTGTCGGTTTGGACAGCCAGCAGCCGGAAATCGCAGTCGAAAGGGTCGGTCTCGTAGGCATCCATTCCGTCGAACGACACGTGGCCGGGCTTGAGCGGCCCGCGCAGCTCGAATCCCAGGTGGCCGGGCAGCAGCAAGGCCTGTCCGTCTATCGAAAGGTCGTAAACGGGGCTTCCGGCCTTGTCCAGGCCAAAACGGAGCATCAGGCGGCCGTCGGGCGAAGCCAGTCCGGCCTGTTCCTCGAAAGTGGTCCGGCCGCAGCTTGAAAACAGGCACAGACCCGCCAGCAGACAAGACAGGGGCAGGCCCTTGTAAAACCTCCGGCACTTTTGGGACTTCCGCCGGCCGCGGAGCTCCGGAAAACGGTTTTTGCGGACAAATCCGGCAATGCGCGATGTCATAGTATTCTGTTATTCAAAGAGAGAACCGCCGGCCAGCCGTTCGCCGCCTATCCGGTCGTAAAATTCGTAAGTATGGGTGTCCAGATTGACGCACACCTGCACGGTGTCCTGCGGCAGGTAGCGCAGGAAAAGCAGCTGGTTGTCGTCGGACGGCAGCCATTCAAAGCCGCCGTCGGCCGCCAGGCAGGCGTGGCGGTGCCGCCAGTCGCAAAGTCGGCGGTAGCTGTCGGTATAGGCATTGGCCTCCCAGCTCTCGATGGCGTCTTTCTCGAAGAACTGGAAGCGTTTGTGCATACCCACTTCCTGACCGGTGTAGATGAGCGGCTGGCCGCAGGGTAGGGTAAAGCAGAGGGCGGCCATCGCTTCCCAGGCATCGCCCATCCGTTCGAATTCGGTGCCCGACCAGGAATTTTCGTCGTGGTTGGAGGTGAACATCAGGCGCAGGGCATCGGCCGGATAGTTGGCGGCATTCTTGTCCAGGTAGGCCTTCAGCTCGGCCTTGCCGGCCTTGTTCCGGGCAATGTCGTTCAGCAGGTGGTGCAGCTCCCAGGCATAGGTGGCATCGAAGGCGTGGTCGTGCATCTCGGGCTTTTCGCCCTCGCCCAGCCAGTAGCTGCCGGGGAATTCCCGCCGCAGGGTGGTGATGGCCTGTTGCCAGAAGTCGACAGGCATTTCACCGGCCACGTCGCAGCGAAATCCGTCCACGCCGCGTTTGAGCCAGAAACGCAGGCAGTCGGTCATTTCCAGGCGCATGTCGGGCCGGTCGTAGTCCAGCTTGGCAATGTCGGTCCAGTCGTATTGAATGACAAAATTGCCGGCCGAATCGCGCACATACCAGTCGGCGGGCTTTTCGCTGGTCCAGACGGCATCGGGCGATGTGTGGTTGCCCACCCAGTCGATGATTACCTTCAATCCCAGCCGGTGTGCCTCGGCCACGAAGGCGTCGAAGTCGGCCAGCGTGCCGTATTCGGGATTGACGTCGCGGTAGTCGCGGGGCGCATAGTAAGAGCCCAGCGTGCCCTTGCGGCCTTCCACGCCGATGGGATGGATGGGCATAAGCCACACAATGTCCACGCCCAGTTCCCTGAGCCGGGGCAGATGCTGCTGCGCGGCGGCAAAGCTGCCTTCGGGAGTGTACTGGCGTATGTTCATCTCATACACGATGTCGTTGCCGAACGAATCGGCGGGAGCGGGACGCGAGCAGGCGCACAGTATCAGTGCGGAGAGCAGGCAAAGGGGAATCAGCTGTTTCATTTCGCTTATGTTTTTTTGTTGTCAATAGGCTTGGACGTCGGGCTCGACTTCGAATACTACGGAACTGAGCGCGGGCATCGTCACTTCGAAGGCCCCGGCCTCTGTCTGGCGGACGCATACTTTTCCGTTCACCGCCAGCGACGGACCCAAAAGGTCGTCCAGCGTCAGCGTGAGTTCGCTCCGCCCCAGGTTGTGCAGCACCAGGGCCCGCTGGGTGTCGGCATCCAAATACCAGCAAGCCAGGGCATTGTATTGGCTGTTGTCCTCGTTGTAGACGTCGTGGCGGCGGTAGCTTCCCCGGGCCAGGGCCGGATAGGCGTTCCGGGCCAGGGCAAAGCGGCGGTAGTGTGCCAGCAGTGAATTCTCTTCCTGCAGCTGACGTTCCACCGAGATGGACTCGCCGAGCATCGATAGGTCTATTTTGCCGTTCAGGTAGGCATCGGCCCGGCCGCTGCCGTCGGCCTTCCACTGGATGGGCGTGCGCACGTATTCGTCGCCCTGGTCCTGCACGCCCCAGTAGCCGAGTTCCTCGCCCTGATATATATAAGGAGAGCCGGCGGCGGTGAGCAGAATGGCGGCGGCCAGCTTTAGTTTGCCGGCGTTGCGCCCCAGGCTGGAGGCGGTCCGTTTCTCGTCGTGGTTGCTCAGCTTGACGGCGTCGACGAACCCGGGCCGGTAGCGGCGGTACATTTCCTGGTAGGAGAGAAAGTCCTTGAGCAGGTAACGGCCCGTGGCATTGTTCAGCGCCCATTCCAGCCGCCACCAGAACCCGAAGTCGAACAGGGCCGGCAGTCCTTGGTAATAGGGCGCGGAGAGTGAGGGGTCGTCCCACATCTCGCCCACCATATAGATGTCGTCCTCGTGTCCGGCTTGGTGGTAGAGGGCGTTGCAGGCCTCGTAGAACTGACGCAGGAATTCGGGATTCTCCTGGCTGGAGGCGTTGTGATAGATGTGCTTGACGGCATCCAGGCGGAACCCGCCCACGCCCAGGTCTATCCATTTCCCGGCGGTTTCCAGCAGGGCCTGGAAGGGCTCCGATTGGGAGGCTTCGGCGGCTTTGCCGTAGTTCAGGTCGGCAAACCAGTCGGTCCAGAAGTGGGAATGGTATTGCAGTGCCGGGGCAAAGACAAGGTCGGCCACGTCGGCCGAGGTTGTGCGTGCCTTCAGGGGGTAGGGCTGCCCGAATAGGACGCTCTGCGACGACGAGGCGCCCCACTTGAAACCGGGCCCCCAGTCGGTGGTGGAGGTGCGTACCAGAAAGCCCCAGTCGGAATCGAAATCCACCACCAGGTGGTAGGCGGGGGAATAGCCTTCGGCCTGAGGGTCGGAAGGAATCATCCGGCAGTTGCGGTTCTGGTTTCCGAAGTATAGCCAGACGCCCTGCGACTTGTCGTCCGACAGGGAGTAGCTTTCGGCCGGGGCCGCGCTTTCGGTGACGGTGATCTGCGGTTGCGCTGCCACCGACCAGTCCAGCTGGAAGTCCAGCCGGCCGGTGTATCCTGTCTGGCCGCCCGCCGAAAACCATTGGCCGGCGTCGTAGCCGCCGGGTTCTATCATATCCAGCCGCCCGGCCTGTATGTCGGCCTGGGGATCGTAGGAAAACAGGTACCAGTTGCGGTAAGGGCTGTCGGCCGAGGCCTTGGCCGACTGGAACCATTCGTGCCGGCTGCCGGTGTGGTTGAGCACATAGTCCAGGTAAATGCGGATGCCGCGCCGGCCGGCCTCGTCTATGAGTTCCTTCAGCTCGTCCTCGGTGCCGAAGTCGGGATTGACGGCACCGTAGTCCAGTACGTCGTAGCCGTGATAGCTCATAGCCGGATGGATGGGCGAGAGCCACAGGGCCGAGGCGCCCAAGGCGTCCAGGTAATCGAGACGTTGCGTTATGCCCTTGAAATCGCCTATGCCGTCGCCGTCGCTGTCGGCAAAACTGTATACCAGCAACTGATAGGTGATGTCGGCCAGCTTCCCGTTGTCGAGGACCGGCGTCAGGGGACTTGCCACCTGATAGTCGGACGTCCATTCCTGAGGTGTTTCCAAGCTCTCGGGCTGGCAGCCAAGGGCCGTCAGCAGCAGACACAGGGAGATAGGCAAAAGCTGTCCGGCACGTTTCATACAGGAAGTTTTTAGATGCCCTAAAAGTACGTCAAGACCGCGAATATGCCAAGCCGACGGGCGGCAAAATGGCATAAAAAAAGTGCCCCGTGCGGGGCACTTTTTTCATAAATCCAAGGCTTTTGCAAGCCAGGCGGGAGTTGCTTACCGGATGGAACCGGTTCCGGCATTGAAGTCGAGGGTAACCGTCTGGCCGGCAGTGGCCGTCACGGCATCCTGGTCGTTACCGTCGGCGCGGTACACAATCTTGCCGTCGAAGATGTTGAACTCGCTCTGCCACCAGTTGCCCGAGTTGTTGATGTCGGAATAGAGGCGCAGGCTGCCGTCGTTGGCGACGGAGATGTTCATAGTGCCGTCTTGATTGCAGGTAAAGGGATAGGCCCCTTCGTCCCAGCTGCCGAAGCAGTCGCCCATACCGCAGATGGCAGCGGGCTTGACGGTCATCTTGTCGTTCTTGGCATCGATGACGATGGTGTAGATACCGGCTTCGTTCATCATATTGTTGCTGGGAGTGGTGAAGTAGTCAGAACCTTCGACGGTGCCCAGCGTGCAGAAATCGCCGTTCCATTCCTTCTTGGGGCAGAACTTGAACTCGTTGTCGGCAGAGAAGTAGCGGGTGCACCAGAACATTCCGGGATTGCTGTGGACCGGAATCAGTTCCACCACGTCGGCGCTGGCCCAATCCCAGTTGCCGAACACGTTGCCGATCATATACATCGTGGTGGTGAGCTGGGAAACTTCGGTGCATTCGGCATTGTAATCGTAGCTCTTGGCAATTTCGCCGCCCTTCAGGGTGTAGGTAAGGGTGATGGTGTACTTGCCGGCATCGGTCACGGAGATGTTTTCGCCGCCGGGGATCATATCCAGACCCAGGTTGGTGTTGGCCTTCACGTTGCCGGCATCGTCGAGCTGGATTTTCCAGCCGTTGCCGTATTTGAACTTGAAGGTGCCGTTGGTGGCCAGTTCCTGGTCGTCGAGCTTGTAGGTGATGGAGGTCTCGCTCTGTTCGGCGATTTCCATAGCGGTGAAGCCCCAGCCGTTCATACCGCCGGAGACACCCCATACGACGGGCACCACGATAATCTGGGCATTGGCCAGGTCGCCGGCCTTGTTCAGGTCGAGCACAATGTGGTACAGACCGTCATCCTGTACTTTCATCTTGGGAGCGTTCTCGCCGATGACCAGCTCGCCGCGGCTCACGGTGACACCGCTCACCTGGTCGTTCTCGCCTTCGGGATCGAAGAGGTCGTTGAGGTCGGCTCCGTAGTAGGTCTGCTCGGTGCCTTCCTTAAGCAGCAGGGAGAATTCCTTGCCACCCTTCAGGATGATGTACTTCTCGAACATACCTTCGCGCTTGGCGTTGTCGGCAGCCTCGTTGAAGCCGGCACCCATCATATAGGCGCTGGTCAGGTCGGTGGCACCGGTGGCTTCGCCGAACACATAGAAACCGTCCTCGGCCAGGTCGTCCAAGTTGGGCAGGTCCTGCTTGTTTTCATTGCCGCAGCTGCTCAGGCCGAATACGGCCACCAACGCTGCACTCATCAGATAGAAGATTTTCTTCATGATTTTGTTGGATTAAAAAGTTAATAAAAGAGTGAATGTGAATAATCAATATCCTTCGTTCTGGGTCCAGTAGGGCTGGCCGCTCTCGTCCTTGAGCGACTTTTCAAGCACGCTGTAGGGGATGGGGAACCAGTTCCACTTGGCGTCGTCGCTGGCCACATACTGCACGTAGGAGGCATCGCCGAACTTGCCGTAGCGGATAAGGTCGCGCCGGCGTACGTTCTCCCAGGCAAATTCGCGGCCGCGCTCGTCCAGGATGCCGTCAAGCGTCAGCACGTCGGGATAGGCCTGGGCATAGGTGACCTCGCCCTGGTCGTAGGCAAAGCTGCGGGCCTTGAGTGTCTTGAAGTCGGCGCTGTTGAATCCGCTGGTGCCCTGGCCACCGCGCAGCAGGGCTTCTTCCTTCATCCACAGTACGTCGGCATAGCGGAACAGCACGAAATCGTTTTCGGTGTAGGCATATTTGCCGGCTTTGTCCAGCTCGTACTTGTTCAGGCGGGCGCCCGAGTTCCAGTCGCAGTTCATCAGGGGATCGGTGCTCGAGGCCTTGCCGGTACCGGGATCCAGGTACAGATTGAGTTCGCGGGTGACGATGGCGGGCGTGTTGTTCTCGTCCTTCAGCTGGTTGCCGTTGGCGTCGCAGATGGGACCGACGAACCAGCCCCACTGATGGGTGTCCTGGGTGCCCAGACCCTCGTCGCCGGGGCCGCGTACGTCGCGCGAATGGTAGCGGTCCAGGAAGGCGGGGCGGGCGCAGAAGCCGTTCCAGGGCTTCTCTATCATACCGTAGGCCGTCTGGAAGCAGTAGTGGTGGGTGAGCAGGGTGATGCGCAGCTTGTTGGACATCGAGCCGCTGTAGCGCAGGTCGAAGTCGGCCGAGCCGTCTTCCACGATGACGAAGATGTTCTCGTGGCTGGCGGAATTGTCAATCTTGAAGTTGGCAAAAAAATCGTCCTCGATGGAGTAGGAACCGCTCTCGATTACCTGGTCGCAGCAGCGCACGGCATTGGTGTAGAAGTCCTGCACCGACGAAATGGCCGTGTAGCCGTTGCCCGAGGGCTCGGTGCAGTCCGCGCGCTTGAATATGTTCGAGGGCGTGCATCCGTAGGATTCGGCATTTAGGTACAGACGGGCCAGCAGGGCATAGGCAAATCCCTGGCTGGTACGGCCGTAGAGCTGGCTGCGGTTGGTGTCGTCGACGGCTTTCATATGGGGCGCGTTGCGCTCCAGACAGGCCACCAGGGCCGACCACACTTCCTGCGGGGCATAGAGCTTCTCGGTGCGGTCCACGTATTCCTCCAGATAGGGAATGCGGCCGAAGCAGTCGAACAACAGATAATAATAATAGGAACGGAGCACTTCCAGCTCGCCGATGTATTCGCTGTACACGACGGAATCCATCGAGGCTTCGTAGTCGTTCAGCGTGTTGATGAGCTTGTTGCAGAGCACGGCGCCGCTTATGGTGCTGTTCCAGATATTCTTGAAGGCGTCGGCGAATTCGTTCCACTGGTGGGTGTTCAGCTTTTTCCAGTAGCCGCCGTCGGCCCAGTTCTCGTCGGGATTGCGCACCGGGCAGATGCATTCGTCGGCGGTGAGGGAGGCCACGCCCCAGTAGCCCCAGTGGTCGTGCACCCACTTAAGCTCGGCATAGGCCTGTCCGACCAGCAGGGTGACGTTCTCCTCGTTGGTCATCATATCTTCGATGGTGGGATTGCCGTAGTTCACTTCGTCGAGCATTCCCTTGCAGCCGTTCAGGGCCGTCAGCAGCCCCAGGGAAACAGCCAGGCAGATGATGTATCGTTTCATAGGGAAGAGGGATAAATCAGTTGAACGTAATGTTTACACCCACCAGGAAGGTGGCCACGGTGGGGTAGAAGTCGCAGTAGTCGATGCCCGAGCTCCACACGTCGGTGGTGTTCACTTCGGGGTCCTGTCCGCTGTACTTGGTCAGCGTGAGCAGGTTCTGGCCGGTGGCATAGATGCGGGCGCTGCTTACTATCTTGTTTTCCTTCTTTACGGGAACCGTGTAACCGATGGTCAGGTTGTCCAGCTTCAGGTAGGAACCGTCTTCCAGATAGTAGTCCGAGAAGTTGGACTTGTTGGCCATCACCACGTCGGAGCCCGTCACATCGGCCATATATACGGCCGACGACACCGAACTCTGCGGACCGTAGGCCCAGCGGGTGATGTTGAGCACGTCGTTGCCGTACACGCCGCGCAGGAACACCGTGGCGTCCCACTGGCGGAAGCGCACCGTGTTGTTCCATCCGTAGGTGAACAGGGGCTGGGCATTGCCTATTACCTGCCGGTGGGCATCGGTGGCGTTCTCGGACGACACGATACCGCCCTGAGGCGTGGAATACATCCAGGTGCCGTCGCTCTTGAATCCCAGGAACTTGTATCCGTAGAAGGCACCTACCGGCTCGCCTTCGATGAGCACCTGGGTGTTGGTGTTCATAATGCCGTTCTCGCCCACGCCGCCGCTGGTGGTCTGGGTGTAGTTGAATCCTTTCGAGGCATCGGACAGCTTGGTGATGTAGTTCTTGTTGAAGGCAATGGTGGGCGAGGTGACGAAGTTCCAGTCCTTGTTGCGGACCACCACGCCGTTGAGCGCTATCTCCAGACCGTAGCTGGCCATTTCGCCGGCGTTGGCCAGCAGTGTGCTGTACTGGTAGGGAGGCGTGGGCACCTCATAGTCCCAGAGCAGGTCCTTGGTGTTGCGGTAGTACAGGTCTATGCTTCCGTAAAGCCGCTTGTCCAGCAGGTCGTAGTCTATACCGAAGTTGTATTCGTATTTCTTTTCCCAGCGAAGGTCTTCGTTGACGTTCTGGTTGACGGTGTAGGTGTACACATACTGGTTGTTGTACCAGAACGAGCCGCCGTTGGAAAGCATTGCCACCGACTTGAGGTCGCTGGCCAGGTTGTTGCCGGTGACGCCGAAGCCCACGCGGAGCTTCAGGTCGTCCACCCAGCCGATGGACTGTATGAAGTCTTCCTTGCCCAGGCGCCAGCCGGCGCTCACGGCCGGGAACCAGCCCCATTTGTGGTTGGCGCCGAAGCGGCTCGAACCCTCGCGGCGGATGCTGGCCGACAGCAGGTACTTTTCGTCGAAGTTGTAGTTGGCGCGGAAGAATCCGGCAGCCAAGGTGTTGCTGTTGCGGTACGACGAAGTGTTCAGGTATTGTTTGGAGGCATCGCCGTTGCCGATCTGGTAGTATTTGGCATCGTCGGTGGGGAAGCCCTTGTTGGAAATGGTGTAGCCGTCGTAGAAGAAGTTCTGGTAGGAGAAACCGCCTACCAGCACCAGACGGTGGTCGCCCCAGCCGTGCACGTAGTCGGCCGTGGCCTCGAACAGCTTGTTGAAACTCTTGTCGCCCTCGCGGCCGGCCTTGCCCGACGAGGTCTCGTCGGTGTTCAGGGTCTTGTTGTACCAGTAATTGTAGTTGTCGCCTTCCTCTATGGCTCCGAAGGCGCTCATCTTAAGGCCTTCTAC
>R17__coassemble_416_pt1 | contig 21422 bp, 14 predicted proteins | sample R17__metabat2_high_PE_026 | metagenome-assembled genome bin R17
GTAGTAATATTTAAGGTGATAACCTTCTTCCTGCAAGGTGCCCGGCAGCGAAGGCAGGTGCTGTGTCTTGGCAGGGAATTTCATAATGCTGGTGGTGGGCTGGGCCGGGTAGCCGCTCAGCACCGACACCAGTCCGCGGTCGGTGCGGAAGCTGTTGGCGTAGATGTGGGTGAACATAACGCCCCGGGGGCACCACTCGTTCAGGCGGGGCGTCACGTAGTCCAGCCCGCCGAAGGGCTCGATTACCGACGACATAAAGCCCTCGAGCACAAACAGTACGATGTTTGGCCGGGCGGTGGTGAACAAGGCATTTTCCGCAGGGTCCTTTGCCGACAGTCCGTCAACGTCATTTCCGGAGGCTTCGGCGACGGTTTTTCCTGCATTCTTATCGGCCGGCAGCGGCATAAGGATCTCCGACGGCGCATCGGGGCCGGCACCCGTCATTCCGGCAAACAGGGCCGCAGCCTGGTCATCGGACATATAGCGGTACTGCGAGGCAAAATCCTTGTCGGCCGTGGTGACCGATTCAAACAGGCTGAAAAGCGGATTCACCGCCGCGTGGTTCAGCCGCATATCGGCCGAGAAATAGGCCTGGCCCACGTTCATCGTGGCCACCGTCAGACCGCCGCGCATAGGCAGGAACAGCGCGCCCGTGAGCAGCAGTAGCGCCCCCGATACGGCCAGCCGCCGCCCGACGCTCTTTTCGCAGGCCGTTACTCCGGAGACGCTTTCCCTGCTGTCGGGATTTGGCGACGCAGCGGCATTCTCTGCGGAACCCGGAGCCGTCGCCGACGTCTTTCCGCAACGACAGCCTTTTTCCCTCAGTATCCAGCGCCGGGCCAGGCGGTTCAGGGCCCAGCAGAGGGCCGCCAGGGCCAGTCCGGAAAGAATCCATTGCCACCAAAGCAGGTTGGCAAAGACCTCTTTCGGGGTCTTCATATAAAACAAGAAAGTGTCGTCGAGCGGAAATCCCCAGAAGGAATACAGGCAAGCATTGAGCAACAGCAGAAACGCCGACAGCGACAGGAAAATGCCGTAATACCAGCGCAGCAGAGCCGCGGCCGCCCGTTGCGGAATCCATTGGGCCGCTATGAGCAGCAGCCCGAAAAGCATTCCCAGATAGGCCGCCACCGACAAGTCGTGGCGCAGGCCGTGTGCCAGCGACAACAGGCAGTTGCCCAGGCCGGCTCCCTGAAGTATGGAATGGTTCCAGACCAGGAAAAACACCCGGCCCAACTCGAACAGAAGCACGAAGAACAGATAGTTCTGCAGGAATTTCGCGATTGGATGTTTCATTGACATCTTTTTTGGGGGAAAACCGTTCCCGACGGACAAAAAGCGTCCGTCAAACAGCCCCGTCAAAACGGCCGCAAATTTAGGAATAATATCACTACCTTTGCCGCCGTTTTTGGGACAACGATTATGAACACCAGACAATCCAGGCAACTGAAGGACGCCATCCGCCAGCTCTCGGACTACCAAAGCCTGAGCCGGATGCGCTACGACCAGTGCGATTCCGAGGCCATGCCCTCGTCGGCCACGCTGGCCGAAATCGTGGAGCTTTGCCGCTCGCTGCTGTTCCCGGGCTTCTTTGGGAACGACTCCATAAACGAACAGAACCTGGGCTACCACATAGGCCTTTGCACCGAGCGCCTGTTCGGGCTGCTCACCGCCCAGATACGCTCCAGCCTGTGTTTCCAGTCGGCCGACGGCAACTGCCCGCCCGCCGATGCCGCCCGCCAGGCCGAAGACATTGCCTGTGCCTTCGTGGCCCGGCTGCCGGAGCTCCGCGCCTGGCTGGCCGACGACGTCGTTGCCTCGTACAACGGCGACCCCGCGGCCGGCAGCGTGGCCGAGGTAATTGCCTGCTATCCGGGCATACGGGCCATCAGCAGCTACCGCATTGCCCACGCCCTGCACGAACTGGGCGTGCCGGTGATTCCCCGGATGATTGCCGAACTGGCCCACAGCGAAACGGGCATAGACATCCACCCCGCCGCCTGCATCGGGCGTTCGTTCTCCATAGACCACGGCACGGGCGTCGTCATCGGAGCCACGGCCATTCTGGGCAACAACGTCAAGCTGTACCAGGGCGTGACGCTCGGGGCCAAGAGCTTCCCGCTCGACGAGGACGGCAACCCCATCAAGGGCGTGCCGCGCCACCCCATCCTGGAAGACAACGTCATCATTTATTCCAACGCCACCGTGCTGGGCCGCGTCACCATAGGCAAGGACGCCGTCATAGGGGCCAACATCTGGCTCACGTCCGACGTAGCGCCGGGCACCAAGGTGGTCAAGTCCAACCGTAATTCGCAACCTGCCAATATCTGATGCTATGGAAAGCTTCGAAATGATTGCCAAGACCCTGCAGGGCCTGGAGGAAGTGCTGGCCGAAGAAATAGTGAACCTGGGCGGCAACGACGTGGAAATAGGTCGCCGGAGCGTGTTTTTCCGCGGCGACAAGCGCCTTATGTACAAGGCCAACCTGCATTTGCGCACCGCCTTGCGCATACTCAAGCCCATCGCCAGCTTCGAGGCCCGCGATGCCGACGAGATATACGCCCATCTGCGCCAGGTGGACTGGGAGGAATATATGAATCTGAACCAGACCTTTGCCGTAGACACGGTGGTGTTTTCCGACAACTTCAACAACTCGCTGTACCTGTCGTACAAGGTAAAGGACGCCATTGCCGACAGTTTTAACGAAAAATACGGCAAGCGGCCCTCGGTGCGGCTGGTAAAGCCCGACATTTACGTACATCTGCACGTGGCGCACCACATATGCACCCTGTGTATGGATAGTTCGGGCGAGTCGCTGCACAAGCGCGGCTACCGCACCGATCAGACCGAAGCGCCCCTGAACGAAGTGCTGGCGGCCGGAATGCTGCTGCTGGCGGGCTGGAAAGGCCAGACCAACTTCATAGACCCGATGTGCGGCAGCGGCACCCTGCCCATCGAAGCCGCCCTGATTGCCCTGAACATTCCGCCGGGCATCTACCGCGAGAGCTTTGCCTTCCAGCACTGGAAAGACTACGACAAGGACTTGTTCGACGAACTGTACGACGAAGACACCCAGCAGCCCTTCGAAGGAAAAATCTACGGTTCCGACATTTCGCGCCAGGCCATCGCCATTGCCGAGAGCAACGTGCGCAGCGCCGGTCTGAGCAAATACATTCACCTGAAACAGAAGGCCATACAAGACATACTCACCACCGTCGGCAACGAAGGCCTGCTCATAACCAATCCGCCTTACGGCGAGCGCCTGAAGATGGACGACCTGCTGGGGCTGTACCGCGACCTGGGCGAACGGCTCAAGCACGTGTTCACGGGCTATACTGCCTGGATCCTGAGCTACCGCGAGGACTGCTTCGACAGTCTGGGCCTGCATCCCAGCGAGCGCCACGCCCTGATGAACGGCTCCCTGGAATGTGAATACCGCAAATACGAGATTTTCGGCGGCAAGATGAACGATTTCAAGCGCGAGCGGGCCAACCGCGGATTCGGGCGCCCGCACTCCGACGACAGGCAGGCAAACCCCGGACGCGAGTCCCGGCGCGGTCGTGAGGACTCCCGGCGCGGTCGCGAGGACTCCCGGCGCGGGCCCCGAAACGGCCGGCGTCCGTCCGACGGAACCCCCCACGGCTATGGCGAATAATCTCTCTTATACATCAATAGGCCCTCGCCCCTCGGGCGACGTGCTGGTGGTGGATGCCGCGTGCAGCGGCAATCCCGGCCGGATGGAATACCGCGGCGTGTACCTGCGCAACCGTCAGGAGATATTCCACATAGGTCCCCTGGAAGACGGCACCAACAACATAGGCGAATTCCTGGCCATCGTGCACGCGCTGGCCTTGCAAAAACAGAAAGGCCTTTGCTTTCCGGTGTATTCCGACAGTGCCAACGCCCTTATTTGGCTGCGCAAGAAAAAATGCGGCACCAAACTGGCGCACACCGGTCGCAACGAGCAGATATTCAACTTGATCAAACGGGCCGAAACCTGGCTCGCCACCCACGACTGGCACGATATTCCCGTCCTTAAGTGGGAAACCGCACAATGGGGCGAGATTCCGGCCGACTTCGGGCGGAAATAATCGGTTTCCCCCAAAGCCTCCGGAACGGATTTTCAAAGGTTTCCGACAGCCGGATCAAACGGGCCGGTTTCCGCGACTTTCCGTAAATGATTTTCAAAGACTTTCGGGCTTGGGCGGCAGGATAATCCGGCGACGGCTCACGCCCATTCCGGTCCAGAAGCCCTTGCCGCCCTCGATGTTGCTTTCCAGATTGTCGGAAGAAGTGGCAATGGGTATTTTGCCCATCAACAACAGTTCGCCCATACTGTTCCAGAAGGCGCAGGATTCCTCGTCTATGCGGGCCAGCTTCACGTCCACGGTGTCGCCCCAGCGGTAGGCAACCTGGTATTCGCCCATATCGGGAATCCGATGCCACGACGGCATCATCAGATGCTCCATATAGTTCCACGCGTCGTCGGTGCGGGCGGGCACCTTGCTCACGTCCATATCCAGGCCGTAGGAGCAGGCATAGAAACGCGTTTCGCGATTGGGCACCATCGCCAGGAACTGGTAGCTGTCGCCCACGGGCAGCGGGTCGCGGTAATAAGCCGTCAGCTGATACAGCGAATCGATGCCCTCCACGGGCACATATCCCAGCGAATCGAAGGGCACCGGTTCGGGAATGGTGGTGGTGGACGTCAACCGGTGGCCGCTGTATTCCACAATAAGCGTATAGGCGTTGCCCGGCCGGCCCACCACCCGGGGCGTCGAATATATATAAGGAGGAAAATAATTCGAATTGTAACTGCCCGTGAGCACCACCGTGTCGGGCCCGTCCACCACCGACACCTTGGCCCAACGGATAAGGTTGTCCACCAGGTCGTCCACCGGGCGCATCGTTTCCGACAAGCGGATCACCTCGCTCAGCATCACCTTGGGATGGCCGTCCGATTCTATCCAGCCCTCCACCATAATCACCGAGCTCTGCGTTTCCCAGGGATGGGACGAGCAGGAAGCCAGCAGCATTCCCAATACACACAGCCAAGCGGTGAGTCCTTCCAAAGGCGATTTACGGAAAAAAGTCATACAGAATAATTTCTAAAGGTATGTCCGGGGTTTTCCGGCAGCAGGACCGGCGGATAAATCAGAATTTGAAACAGTAACTCACCGACGGCAGGCACACCCTGAGCAATGAGTATTTACGAAGCCCGTACTCGCTGTGGTCGTTTTTCCACGACAGGACGTATCGGGTGGGATTTTCGGAGCACAGGGCATTGTACAGGGAAAAATTCAGGCTCTGCCGGTGGCCGTTCCGCTCCCGCAGCAGCCAGTCGGCCGACAGGTCCAGCCGTCGGTAAAAAGGCAGGCGGTCGGAATTCACCCGGCCATACTCGCACAGGATGTATCCGTTTATCACATAGGCATATAACTGTGGCGTAAAGGGCGCCCCCGAAGCCAGGGCCAGGGTGCCGCCAAGCGTCCATCGCTTGCCCAGTCTGTACGAAGCCACAGCCGTCAGGTCGTGCGGACGTTCGTAATAGGTGGGGCACCAATATCCCCGTTCCCGGAAATACAGGCGCGAATGGTTGAATGAATAGGATATCCAGCCGGTAAGCCGGCCGGAAGACTTCTGCAGCATCGCATTGAATCCGTAGGCATAGCCGTTGCCACGCCACAGGGCGTCTTCCATACGGTACAACGTGGTGGTAAGATTGTCGCTGGTGCTTTCCAGCTGGTTGTACAGCCGTTTGCCGAATGCCTCGGCCGACAGTTCCAGACCATTGCCCAGCCTGTATTGCCAGCCAAGCGTCAGAAAAACCGAGCGCTCCTCGGGAAATTCCGCCTGGCAGGGTGTCCAGTATTCAATGGGCAGGCCGTTGTTGGAAAAGCCCGTCTGGTGCAGATACTGGTGGGCCGTTCCCAACTGCGCCCGCCACTCGCCGCCGTTATCGGAGCGGAATACGGCCTCGGCTTGCGGATCCACCGCCCAGGCCCGATAGATGTCGGTGCGAAGCGACTGGAAGGCGCTGCCCCGCAGGGAAAGGCCGAAGGTCCAGCGGTCGGCCGGGGTGAAGTCGGTCTGGGCATACAGCGCTTCCTCGTGGGCCAGGGCCGACGGCTGCGGTTCGTAGCCGAGCGCCCACGAGCCCTCCATCTGTATATCCTGTGGCTGTATCCGGTGACGGATGTATTCGCCGCCGTAATGGAACGACCAGGCACCGCGCGAAAACACGCCCAGGGCCCGGTAGCCATAGTCCGACACAGCCGACGAAACCCACAGGTCGCTGGCCGACAGGACACCATAGGTATCGCTGGCGTACGAAGTGGCATACACCGTCTGGGTAAGGCTTCCCCGGTCGAAATGGTGACGCCACAGCCCCGATGCCACCCGGTTGCCCCACTTTGCGTCAAAATCGGCCGTCCAGTCGGCTATATTCAGATTGAGCCGGTCGCTGCCCTGGTAATAATCCAGCCGCAGGTCATCGGAACGGCCGGGATGGAACACCCAGGTGGCGTTGGCGTCCCAGAATCCATAGCCCCAGCCCAGCGACTCGCCGGCGAACTTTTCCACCAGGCCGCCGTAGAGCTCGTCTATATACGTCGTCCGGCCCGAAAGCGTCAGGGCGGAACGGCTACCGAGCGGCATACGCAGCGTGGCCTGCGAGCTGATAAGGCCCACCGAGCCCTCGGCTCCGAAAGTCTCGGGAATGGATTCCGAAGCGTTCACGTCCATCAGGGCGCCCAGACGGCCTCCGCTGGCGGGCGGGCATATCTTGGCGAATTCCATCTGTCGGTAGTGGGTGTTGTTGAACACCGAGAACAGCCCCAGGAAATGAATGGGGTTGTACACCGTCACCCCGCCTATCGACACCAGATTGTGCGAGCTGCTGCAGCCGTCCACATACAGGCCGCCGTTCAGTTCGGAGGTGGTTTGCACGCCGGGCAGGTATTGGGCATAGTGTATCGGATCGGACACGCCCAGCACCTTGGGCAGTTCCTCCACCGACGACATTTTCCACTGCAGCCGCACGGCCGTGTTGCCCCGGAACACCGAGGTGTCGGCCGCCGCGCCCTCCACCATCACCGCCTGCATCTCATACAGGCGCAGGCTGTCCGTCTGAGCACGGGCAGCCTGCGACAGTAACGACAGAGCGACAATCAGGCTTATACCTGCCCTGCCTTTCATTCCTTATATTGCTTTAATCCGTTTACAGGACTATGGCTTACAACTGGTTCCAATATTTTTGGATGATGGCCTCCATTTCGGCTGCCCACTTGTCCAGCGCTGCGGTAAGCTGGGCAAAGTCGTCCTCGGTGAAGTACTCCTCGAAGGTGTACTTGGAGCCGTCGGTAAACACCAGCACGGGAGCGTAGTCTTCATAATCGTATCCGCCAAGGTCGTACACCACCTTCTCCAAGGCGATGTATGCTTGTTCCGTGCCCTTGCCGTCAAAGTAGATGCCCAGCTTGACATAGCTGTTCCAGAGGGTGACCACCTGCTCTGTCATTTCGTCGTCTTCACCTATATTTTCGCTCAGGTCGACGATTCCCTTCACCAGGTCGCGCACGTCCACCTTGGCCTGGATCTGCATCAGACCCATCACGTCGAGCGTGGCAGAGCTGGTGTTGATGGCGTTCTGGGCATAGTCCAGCCACTCGAGCAGCGAGCCGTCCTCGGCCATTTCATCAATCAGGTCCTCAAGATCGTCAAGGTCCATCGAAACAATTATTCCCAGAGCCGACGTAGCGATGTCGGAACTCAGGCTGGGAATTTCCACCGTTTCGTCCAGTTCCATCTGGGCGCTGGCGGCCAGGATGGGCGATTCGCCCTTGTACAGACCGCCTTCGGTAGCAACGGTCGCGCCCTTGTCTGCGGTGCTGCCGTACAGCTTGTAGCCGCCGGCCTCCAGGGCCACGTACAGGGATTCAAAGCTGGCCTGGATGTCCCAGTTGTCTTCGTTGTCCTCGGTAATCTGCAGCGACAGGTCGGACTTCACCGTAATCTTGGCCACGGACTCGCCGTCCATCTTGGCGGAAATCACGATTTCTTCGGGCAGGGCCAGATGCCATTCGTAACCCATAAGGGGCAGCGATACCTCGGAGCAGTCGTCGCCCCAGGTCAGGGCGAATTCCACGTCGCGGCTCTTGGCATCCTTAAACTTCAGGACAAGAGCGTTTTCGTCCACTTCGTTGAACACCCAGACCGTGTCTTCCAGCACGAATTCGCCGGCCAGCAGACCGAAGTCCACCTTTACCTTGGTCATCTGATTCAGGAAATCCGAGGCGGCGCGCAGACGTCCCTGCGTCGAGACCGTTCCGGCCATCTCGGTCATCAGCCTGGCCGAAGCCAGCGCCACTTCCTTGGGCATAGCCGACACCAGGTCCAGTCCGGCCATCCGGTAAGCCACATTCGTAATCAGCGCCGAGGTGTAATCGTCGGTGGCAGCGCTCATATCGTTCTCCTCGACAACAGCGGCGGTGTTCACGCCCACTTCGGCCACCTGCTCGAAATCGGCGGCGTCGACTTCGTTGACCGCCGCTACGGCAGCGTCTTCTATCTTGGTCTTGGATTCGTCGGGGGTAAGCGGCTCATCGTCATTGCCGTTGTTCTTGTTGCAGGCCATCAGGCCCAACACTGCCAGTGCCAGCACGGGCAGCCACTTCACAAAAAGTTTCTTCATAGTGCAAATATTTGGTTTATGGTTAAAAGTCCATTTAATCTTGTCGGTTCAACCGACTTCTTGTCAATACAAAGGTTTCAGACCTCGACGTTATGTCCGGCAAACTGTCGGTTCAACCGACTGATTTCCAACACTCCGGGATATGAATGACCGATTCTGGAAAAGCAGCCGCAAAAGTACGGCCAAAATTCAAATATGCAATTGGTTGGCGCGTCGTTTTCGGCGGCCGGCCAAAACTGCGCCCAAAGACGTTTTCCAAACAAAAACGTTACTTGGAAGAAGGTTTCCAACCAGCCGACGGGCGTCGGACGGACTCGTTACCGGCCCGGAAAGTTTAGCGGGAAGAAGGCTTAAACCCGACCGCCAGCGCCGGACGGACTCGTTGCCGGCCCGGAAAGTTTAGCGGGAAGAAGGCCTCCGGCGGTTGCGCGGGTGGAAATCCAGGATCTGCTGCCGCAGATAGCTGCGGTCCATATGCGTGTAAATCTCGGTGGTCTGGATGCTCTCGTGGCCCAGCATCTGCTGGATCCCCCTGCGGTTGGCGCCGCCCTCCAGCAGATGGGTGGCAAACGAATGGCGGAAGGTGTGCGGACTTATGTCCTTCTGAATGCCCGCCTTGGCCGCCAGGTCCTTGATGATGCGGAACACCATCGAGCGCGACAGGGCGTGTCCGCGGCGGTTCAGGAACACGAAGTCTTCCTGGCCCTTCTGCACCGGCAGGTGGCAGCGCCATTCCATCCACAGCTTTATCTGCCGGACGGCCTCGCCCGACACCGGCACCAGCCGCTGCTTGCTGCCCTTGCCTTCCACCAGCAGGTATTCCTCTTCGAAATAGCAGCGCGACAGCTTAAGTCCCGTAAGTTCCGACACGCGCAGCCCGCAGCTGTAGAGGGTTTCCAGCATAGCGCGGTTGCGCTGGCCTTCCATCGTGCTCAGGTCGCAGCCGTCCAGGATGGCGTCTATTTCGTCCACCGACAGCACTTCGGGCAGATGCAGGCCCAGCCGCGGCGTCTCCACCAGCTCCATCGGGTCGGCCGTCACGTAGCCTTCGGCCAGCAGGAATCCGTAGAATGCCCTGAGCCCCGACACGATGCGGGCCTGGGAGCGGGCGCTTATGCCCAGTTCGCGCAGCTGGAACAGAAAGTCTTCGATGTCCTCGCGTTTGAGTTCGGGCAAGGGACGGCCTGCCGGGTCGGATTCAAGCCGGGAGCAATCCGCCGCGGTTAGCGGCTTCAAGGGCTGGTCCGCGAAGTTGCCGCGGCTGTAGTCCATCAGCTTCTGCAAATCGGCCAGATAGGCCGACACGGTATTGGCCGACAACGACTTTTCCAACTTGAGGAAAGCCACATAGCGCTTGTACCACACAGGGGCGGCGGCCGTTTTGTCCATAACGTTCTGGAATTTACCGTTTACAATGTCTGAAATCAGCGTTGCCAAGTCCGGAATAATATCCGAAATCCCTTTGCCAGATCCGGAATCCGATTTATCCGGTCCGGAATAATATCCGGAATCCGCTTTGCCAGATCCGGAATCCGATTTATCCGAACCGGAACAATGTCCGGCAAAGGTAAGAAGCCCTTTTGAAATAAATCCTTCAAAAAACCGGTGAAAAAATTCGTGAACTCCTTCAAAACAGCCGATGTTTTTTGGAGCGAGGTAAAGGAATTCCCGTTTGGAAGGCATATCTTTGCCCGATTTGAAACAAACGCAGCCAGTATATGAAAATCGCCATCCTGAACGGGCCCAACCTGAATCTGCTGGGCCGCCGCGAGCCGGATCTGTACGGCACCCGTTCCTTCGAGGATTATCTCGAAGAACTGCGCCGCGATTTTCCCCAGGTCTGTTTCGAATACTGTCAGTCCAACCACGAGGGCGTGCTCATAGACCGTCTGCAGGAAGCCGGCTTCCGCTGCGACGGCATTGTGCTGAACGCCGCCGCCTACACCCACACCTCCATTGCCCTGGCCGATGCCGTGCGGGCTGTGCCGGCACCCGTTATGGAAGTGCACCTTACCGACATCGAAGCTCGCGAGCCCTTCCGCCGGCTGTCCTATCTGAAGGATGTCTGCGCCGGGCGCTTTGTCGGGATGGGGCTGGAATCCTACCGGAAGGCCGTGGAGGCACTCATAGCATTGAAATATCAGCCAAAGTAAAAGACATACCCTTCTAACCCCTTGATTGATTATGGAAACAACCCGTCAAAATAAGATTGCCCGCCTGCTCCAGAAGGAACTGAGCGAAGTGTTCCTGGCCGAAACCCGCAAAATGCCCGGTATGATGGTGAGCGTCAGCGTGGTGCGTGTCAGCCCCGACCTGAGCACGGCCCGCGTGTACCTGAGCATATTCCCCACCGAAAAAGCCGAAGAGACCCTGGACAGCATCCGCCGCAGCGCCCAGACCATCCGCTACGAAATGGCCGGCCGCGTACGCTTCCAACTGCGCAAGATGCCCGAACTCAGCTTCTTCATAGACGACTCGCTCGACTACGCGAAAAAAATAGATTCCTTGCTGGGCATATGACCAACCTGCCGCTGCATATTGCCCGGCGTTACCTGTTTTCCAAAAAGAGCCACAACGCCATCAACATCATATCGCTGATATCGGTGCTGGGCGTAGCCACGGCCACGCTGGCTATGGTGTGCGTGCTCTCGGCCTTCAACGGATTCCAGGACCTGATCGGTTCGTACTACCGCAATTTTGATCCCGAAATGAAGATAACGGCCGTGCAGGGGAAGACATTCCGCACCGACACCGAGGCCTTCTGCCGCCTGCGCGGCCTTCCGTCCGTCGCCCTGTGCTGCGAATCGGTGGAAGACTTTGCCCTGGCGCGCTACAAAGACAGCCAGACCAGCGTGCGCGTGAAAGGCGTCTCGGCCAACTTCGATTCGCTCACCCACCTGTCGGACTGTATGGTGGCCGGCCACTATGCCCTGGAGGAATACGGGCTGCTGTTTTCGATGACCGGCGTGGGCGTGGCTGCCACGCTCAACACGGGCAGTTCGTTCATCGATCCCATTACCCTGTATGCCCCGCGCCGGCACGGCAGCGTCAGCCTGGCCAACCCGGCGGCCTCGTTCCGCACCCGCCGCATCCTTATGGCGGGCACCTTTTCCATAGGCCAGCCCGAGTACGACGAGCAGTATGTGGTGGTGCCCATCGACTTTGCCCGGCAGTTTTTCGAATACGATTCCACGGAAGTGACTTCGCTGGAACTGAAACTGGCCACGAGCGTGCGTCCCCAGACAGCCAAGAAGCAGATCCGCGAGCTGCTCGGGCCCGTTTTCCGGGTGGAGGACCTGCGCGAGCAGAAGGCGGAATTCTACCGCATCAACAAAATGGAGAAGTTGGTTACCTACCTCATACTTAGCTTCATACTGCTGGTGGCGCTGTTCAACGTGGTGGGCTCGCTGTCGATGCTCATCCTGGAAAAGAAACAAGACGCCGCCACGCTTTCGTGCCTGGGAGCCGACCACGACACCCTCAGGCGCGTGTTCCTGTACGAGGGCTGGCTCATTGCCTTCGCGGGGGCCCTGGCCGGACTGGTCCTCGGCATCTTGCTGGTGTGGCTGCAACAGGGCACCGGCCTGCTCAAGCTGGGCAGCGGGGAATTCATCGTGAGCGCCTACCCCGTCAGGCTGCGGGCCGCCGACCTGGGGCTGATCCTGATTACCGTGCTGGCCGTCAGCCTGCCTTCGGTGTGGTGGCCCATCCATTATGTTTTCGGCAAAAAGGAAGCGCAATGAGACAGGTCCGACTATTTCTGGCAGGAATGCTTATGTGCCTCCCGCTGTGGCTGCCGGCTCAGATTTCGTACGGCGGACGCCCCTGCGACGACAGCGAGCTGGAAGCCGCGGCCGTCACCAAATGCTTCCATCCCTATGCCTTGGAATTGCCCGCCTTCGACGTGGATTCCGCCCGTCAAAGCCAGCCCCGGCCCGACATCGGCCACGGCGCCGTCTGTTTTGCCCACAAATTCCAGGTGCATCTGACGCCCGACAACGCCGGACAGTTTTACCTGAACGCCCAGGGCGACCGCATCTGGCGGCTTCACCTCCGCTCGGCCGGCGCCTGCTCGCTCAACCTGGTGTTCGACCGCTTTGTGATTCCGCCGGGCGCGCGGTTGTTCCTGTTCACGCCCGACCGCTCGCAGGTGCTCGGAGCCTTCACGTGCCAGAACCAGCAGGAAAGCGGCGTGTTTCCCGTCTCGCCCATCCTGGGCGACGAACTGATTGTGGAATACCAGGAACCCGCCGATGCCGTATTTCCCGGAGAACTGTCCATTCAGGAAGTGAACCACGACTGGATGGGACTGCGCGTGTCGGGACAGTTCAAGCGGCTGGCTATGCCCTGTCTGCCGCATCTGTCGTGCGAGAGCCGCCTCAGCCAGATAGGACGCAGCGTGTGCCTGCTCATTGTAGACGGCAACCTGCTGTCGACGGGCGTAATGGTGAACAACACGGCGCAGGACGGGCGCCCCTACCTGCTCACGGCCGCCCACTGCCTTAAGGGCAATACCAAGATGGCCGAGCGCACCATTGTCTATTTCAACTACCAGAACCCGCGCTGCCTGGACGACATACAAGGCTCCGAAGAATTCACGATGACCGGCCTGGAATGTCGGGTTATGTCGGAAAAACTCGACGTGGCCCTGCTGGAGCTCGACCAGATGCCTCCGGCCGACTTCCGTCCCTACTATGCCGGCTGGAACCGGCGCGACTCGGCCCTGGTGTCGGTCCCGTTTGTAGGCATTCACCATCCCTTCGGCGAAGGCAAGCGCTATGCCGTCGAAGCCGACAGTCTGGCCATCCGCACCTTCCGCCAAAGCGGATACGGCGGCATTTCCCGCGGACATTGGTATGTGCAGCAGTGGGAAACCGGGCACACCTGGGACGGCTCGTCGGGTTCGCCCCTGTTCGACGACAGCCTGCGGGTGGTGGGTACGCTTTCGGGCGGCAGCTCGGGCGGCGAGAATGGCTGCGAGGAATACACCGTAGGCGACTATTATGCCCGCTTCGGCATCGCCTGGAACCATTTCGACGAAGCCGACGAACAGCTGGCCTACTGGCTCGACCCCGAAAACACCGGCCAGGAAACCCTGGACGGCCTGGATCCCTGGCAGGACGCGCCCGCGCGACGGCTGAGCAACCTGCCCGCCGACTCGGTGCCGCAAACCTTCTACCTGCCCGGCTTCGGCTATCCCTTCGGGCACAACAGCGGCCAGGACTTCTACTTTGCCGAGGAATTCCGCACCGACAGCAATATGCTGGTGTACGGCGTGTACGTAATGCCGGCCGTGGGCAAGGTGAGCGGCGAATCGCCCGTCCACGTGCAGATACTGCAGGGCAGCCAGCTAGGCAACATCCTGGCCGACAAGGAAATATCGCTTTCCCACCTGGAATACCGCAACGGAGAGGCCGGTCCCGTGTACAAGAGCACTCTTGGACAGAAGGAAAACTACGTGCGGCTGGATTCGGCCGTGCCCGTGAGCGAACACTTCCTGGTGGCCGTGCGGCTTAGCTACCCCGGCAACGCGGCCCGCGACACCTTCGCTCTGTACGGCATCCGCTCCAACGCCAACACCGCCTATGTCTTCCAGGAAAGCTGGACTCCTTTTACGCAGTCGCTGTGGCTGCCGCAGCGCACGTCGCTGTGGCTGGAGCCCGTCATAAGCAAAACCGGGAAAGACGTGCCCGTGGTGCAGCCTGTCGAGAGCGAATCGCCCGACGCGGCCTTCTCGCCCGACTCGCGGCTGCTGTTTTTCGAACTGCCCTCCAACTGGCACAAAACCGTCCGCGTGGAGATTTTCGACTTTACCGGCAAGTGCTTGTACACCAGCCACACCTACTCTGTCACCTCGCCCTTCCAGGTGCCGCGTTCGCTCCCGGCCGGCCTATATATGTTGCGCCTGCGCGACGTCGTGCACCAATACGTCTGCAAACTGCAGCTCTGACTTTCGTACATACGCGAGTGACTCGCGTCTGTACGGACGGCGGCGGGGGCGATGAAATGTTAAAAAATCTAATCATGGCAGGTTTTTGAGCATTCTTGCGCTATTGTTCCCATTTAAAATGTATTTTTGCCTGCTGAATTTGGTCCCAAAACCGAGTGGAGGGGCCGCTTGAACGGAATAATTCACTAATTAATAAATGGTATTATGAAAAAAACATCCAAACTCTCGCTGGTTCTGGTAGTTGCCCTGCTTATGACGAGCTGCGGCGCCAAGCTGGCCCTGACCCGTGAACACTTCACTGTCACTCCCGAAACCCTCGAAGCTGTCGGCGGCAAGATCGACGTTGCCATCGACGGTGTCATCCCTGCCAAGATGTTCCCCGCCAAGGGCTTGGTTACCATTGTTCCCGTCATCAAATACGAAGGCGGCGAAGTGGAAGGCACTTCCGTCACCCTGCAGGGCGAAAAGGCCGTTGGCAACAACAAGGTCATCCCCACCAAGGACGGCGGTTCCTTCAACCTTAAGGCTTCGTTCGACTACATTCCCGAAATGGAACGCTGCGAACTGTATGCCCGCGTCAAGGTGAACGACGGCAAGAAAGACCTGGAGCACCCCGATGTCAAGCTGGCCGACGGCTGCGTGGCCACCGAGAGCCTGGCCAAGGCCGAGGGCGTTGCCCCCGCTGCCAGTGCCGATGCTTTCCAGCGCGTCATCCAGGAAGTTACCGAAGCTCAGATTATGTTCCTTATCCAGCAGTCGAACGTGCGCAGCAGCGAACTCAAGAACGAAGAGGTGAAGGCCCTGGCCGCCGCCATCGCCGCCGCTGCCCAGACCGAGAACAAGGAAATCAACAACATCAAGATTTCGTCCTATGCTTCGCCCGACGGCAAGACCGACCTTAACGAAAAGCTGGCCGACCAGCGCGAAAAGAACACCGAGAAGTATCTGAACCGCGAACTGAAGAAGGCCAAGACCCAGGGTGCCATCGAAGGTGAGTTCACCGCCGAAGACTGGGAAGGCTTCCAGGCCCTGCTCGAAGCTTCCAGCATCCAAGACAAAGACCTTATCCTGCGCGTCCTTTCGATGTACAGCGATCCCGAACAGCGCGAAGCCGAGATAAAGAACCTGGCCGCCGCCTACAAGGAACTGGCCAAGGACATCCTGCCCCAGCTGCGTCGTTCCAAACTGGCCCTGACGGTGGACGTCATCGGCAAGTCCGACGAAGAAATCAAGAGTCTGTACGAGAGCGATGCCACCCAGCTGAGCCTCGAAGAACTCCTTTACACCGCCACCCTGTACACCGAACAGGCCGACAAGGAAGCCGTCTACAACAAGGCCATCGAGCTGTTCCCCGAAGACTACCGCGCCTACAACAACATCGGTTCGTTCCGCTTTGCCGAAGGCAAGATTGCCGAGGCCAAGGCTTCCTGCGAGCAGGCCTACACCAAGAAGGATGCTCCCGAAGTTTGCCTGAACCTGGCTCTGTGCGCCATTTCCGAAGGTGCCGACAACGCCACCATCGAACAATACCTGAACAAGGCCAACGGTGCCGAGAACTATGCCGACGCCCTGGGTCTGCTCTACATCAAGAAAGGTCAGTATGCCGATGCCGAAAAGGCCTTCGGTGACACCAAGAGCAACAACGCCGCTCTGGCTCAGATGTTGAACAAGAACTACGAGAAGGCCAAAGCCACCCTGGCTGCCGTAGAAGACAAGGACGCCGAAACCTATTATTTCGAAGCTCTCATCGGTGCCAAGACCAACGACAAGGCTGCCGTGGTTGCCGGTCTGAAGAAGGCCGTTGCCGAGGACGAAGCCATCAAGGCCAAGGCCTCCAAGGACGTCGAGCTGGCCAAGTTCACCACCGACCAGGAAGTGGCCGACATCCTGAAATAAGGACTCAATCCCCTATATATAAAAAGGTGAGGCCGGTTGGCCTCACCTTTTTTATTTATATCTCCCGGCTTAATGTTGCCGGACTTCGCTTTTATATCAAACCGCTTTCAAGCTTTCACGTTGCCCTGATGTGCAACTCCAGCCCACTTTCAACTTTATGAACTTTACGAACTTTATGAACTTTATGAACTTTCAAACTTTCAACTAAGTTGCTGCACCTCGTCCACGCCGCGTATGCCGCTCAGGCTGTCGATTATCTGCTGCAGCTGCGTGGCCGAATGCACGGCAAAATCTATGGTGCAGTTGGCAATGAAATCCTCGGTCTGTATGTTCAGATGGTCTATGAACAGACGCTGACGCTCGGTGATGCATTCGGTAATGTCGCGCAGCAGATGGTAGCGGTCGATGGCCTTCAGACCAATCCTCACCGGATACGCCACACGGGAATCGGCTTCCATCGACACCGACACAATGGCATCGCCCTGCTCGGAGGCCAGGCGGATGGCATCGGGACAACGCCGCGTATGCACCACCGTCTTGCCCTCGGCCGTACGGAATCCTATTATTTCGTCGCCAGGCAAAGGCCGGCACAGCGGGCACCGGTCGTATTCGGGCCGCTTGAGGCCGCGCAAGTAGCTGCGCAGGCAGCGTTTGGCCTTATAGGTGGTAACGTGGTCCAGCCAATCCATAATGGGCCACACGTCGGGAGCGGTGCCAATCTCCACGCAGTCGCCCCGGTGCAGTTCGGTCTTTACCGACGTCAGCTGCCCGTTTATGCGGGCATACTTGGCGTGCTCGCCCATATCGGTATGGATTTCGTAGGCAAAATCGAGGGCCGTGGCTCCCTTGGGCAGGATAATTCCCTTCCCCTTGGGCGTAAAGGCCACAATATCTTCGCTATAGAACGACGAGCTGACGCCCTCCATAAAGTCCATTCCATTGCCTTGCTGGGCCATATCCTGCAGCACGCTTCGGAAGCGTTCCAGCCAGGCCGACATCCCGTTTTCGTCGCGCTCCACCACGCAGCCGAGCCGCGAATGGCGCACCATACGTTCCGACGAAATGTGCAGTTCTTCCCAGGCGCCCTGGCCGTTGAGCAACTTTACGTGGAAGCTCTGGTAGCCGTTGTCCTTGGGGCTGTCTATGTAATTCACCACGCTGCCGGGACGTTCCTTGAACCGGTCGGTGAGCAGGGAATATATGTACAAGCTCAGGTCCTTTTCGCGCCACTTGCCGCCTTCCGATTCGTAGATGATACGCACATAGTGCTTGAAGTCCACGTGGGCCACGTCCACGCCGTCTTCCGTCATAGTGCGCCAAATGCTGTAGGGGCCGCGGTAACGGACTTCGGTACGTGCCTTCACGCGATGGGAGGCCAGCAGCTGGTCTATTTCGTCCGTGAATTTCTGCAGAGCCTCGGCCGTGCGCTGGCGGTCTTCGGCCAGCTGGGTTTCCAACAAGGCATATTCCCGGGGACAACGGTAGCGGAACGACAGGTTTTCCAAATCGCGGCGCACGTGGTACAGGCCCAGGCGTCCAGCCAACGGCGCATAGAAGAAATCGGTTTCGCCGGCAATCTTCATCTGCTTGTCGGGGCTCATCGAATCGAGCGTACGCATATTGTGCAGGCGGTCGGCCAGCTTTACCAGCAGCGCGCGGATATCGTAGTTTACCGATTCGAGCATCTGCCGGTAGTTGTCTATCTGCTTGGAATTGTCGTACTGTTTTTTCTTTTTCTTGGTCACCACGTCCACCAAAAAGGCCACGTCGTCGCCAAAACGGGAACGGACGTCGTCCAGGGTGTAGGCGGTGTCCTCCACCACGTCGTGCAGAAAGGCGGCAATCACCGTGTTGGTGGTAAGCTCCAGTTCGGCGGCCGCAATGCGGGCCACCGCCACCGGGTGGATAATGTAAGGCTCGCCTGTCTTTCGTTTCTGGCCTTGATGGGCCAGGGAGGCAAAAGCATAGGCTTCGCGCAGCCGCGTCAGGTCTTGGGGAGTCACCCGGGGAGCCATCACCTGGAACACCTCCTCGGCACGGGCATCTATTTCCTGCTGGGTAGGAAGAGCTGTCATCGTTCTTTCTGAGTTATCGGACAATGATAATTTTCGGGCAAATTGAATTTACGGGCTAAATCGATTTTCCGACAAACCGACTTTTCGGGCAAAAACAATTTGTGCGCAAAGATAAGAAGGTGTTTCGAATCCAAGGCCTCCCCGGTTTTATTATTTATTCACAATTGACTTGCCATTTACAATCCGAAGGATTACTTTTGCCGCGTCTTTCAGCCAGAAACGATGAATTTCAATCGCAACACCTATTATTATTACTATTACTACCGCACTGCATAGTGGGGCAAACGGGTGTTGCATAAACCAGAACAAACCAATTTATCATACCGGCCTGCCCCACCTCGGAGCAGGCTTTTTTATATTCCACCCCAACCGACTTTCAACTTTACAAACTTTCAACTCCATAACTATGATTCTGAAAATCTTACTTCTGGCCGCCTTCTTTGCCGTAATGATCGGCGTGGGCATCTACTGCCACAAAAGCGCCACCAACGTTCAGGGATTCGTATTGGGCAGCCGCAACGTAGGGTCGTGGCTCACGGCCTTCGCCTTCGGCACCTCCTATTTCTCGGCCGTCATTTTTGTGGGCTACGCCGGACAGTTCGGATGGAAATACGGCCTGGCCTCCACGTGGATAGGCCTGGGCAATGCCCTTATCGGATCGCTGCTGGCCTGGCGCGTGCTGGGACGCCGCACCCGGCTTATGACCCAGCACCTGCAAAGCGCCACGATGCCCGACTTTTTCGGCCGCCGCTTCGGGTCGCCCGCCCTCAAGGTGGCCGCGTCGGTCATCATATTCATTTTCCTTATTCCCTACACCGCCTCGCTCTACAACGGCCTGTCGCGGCTGTTCGGAATGGCTTTCGGCATAGACTACGCCTGGTGCGTGCTGGCTATGGCCGTGCTCACGGGCATTTACGTGCTGGTGGGCGGCTATATGGCCACGGCCGTTAACGACTTTATTCAAGGTATGATTATGTTGGTGGGCATCGTGGCCGTCATTGCGTCGGTGCTCAACGGCAACGGCGGATTCACGGCCGCCGTGGAAAAACTTTCACAGATTCCGTCCGAGGCCGCACCTGCGCTCAGCGGTGCCTTCACCTCGTTCCTGGGACCGCAGCCGCTGTTCCTGCTGGGCGTGGTGCTGCTTACGTCGCTCGGCACCTGGGGCCTGCCCCAGATGGTGGGCAAGTTCTATGCCATCCGCGACGAGGCCGCCATCCGAAAGGGTACTTTCATATCCACTATATTTGCCTTTGTCGTGGCCGGCGGCTGCTACTTCCTGGGCGGCTTCGGCCGGCTCTACGGGGGCGTTATCGAATACACTGCCGCGGGCACGCCGGTCTACGACAGCATCATTCCCTCTATGCTGCAAACCCTGCCCGACCTTATGATAGGCATCGTCATCATCCTGGTGCTGTCGGCCTCGATGTCCACCCTGTCGTCGCTGGTGCTCACCTCGGGTTCCACCCTGACGCTCGACATTCTGGTACCGGCCGCCAAACGCCTGCGCGGCCGCGAGGCTTCGGAGCGCTCGCAGCTTACGTGCATCCGCGTGCTGGTGCTGTTCTTCATAGCCGTGTCGTCGGTGCTGGCCATTGTGCAGGCCCGCAGTTCGGTTACCTTCATTGCCCAGCTTATGGGCATTTCGTGGGGCGCGCTGGCCGGTGCCTTCCTGGCTCCTTTCCTGTACGGCCTGTATTGGAAACGCACCACCCCGGCGGCCGTCTGGTGCAGTTTTGCCGCGGGCATCCTTATTATGTGTGGCTGTATGTTCTGCACCTTCACCGGACGGACGTTCCTGTCGGCCTACCTTACCTCGCCCATCAACGCCGGTGTGCTGGCTATGGTGGTAGGGCTGGTGCTGGTGCCCGTCGTGAGCCTGATTACCCGACCGCACGACCGCCGCGAAGTGGACCGTATGTTCGACTGCTACGACCACACCGTCACGGTGCGCGCCACCGATGCCCTGAAGGGCGAAGAGGCAGAGTGATCGGTGCCGGCAGCCGAGGGCACTCCTGGAAAAGCCCGCCGCCAGAGACAAGGGACCATATACAACGGAATGTACAGGTATTCGCTTTTTTCTCCAAGTCTGCAGTAGTGAATCATCCGAGATCAGAATATTTCGCCGCTCCACAGCATCTTGAAGAAGTCCAGGACATAAATCAACTCAATGTCTTCGACTTTTCTTGTCACAGGTTCAAGTGACACAAGAATGAGCCGACACTCCGGGTGTTCCTCTTTAAATGCTCTAAGGCCCGCCTTATGCCTGGTCTTTACCTGCTCGGAAGATTTTATCTCTATGGCCACTTTGGCGTCTCCTATAATGACGTCGACTTCCTTCCTGTCGTACGTGCGCCAGTAACAGATATCGTCCTTTTTGTCATTGTAGCCTTTGTATGCAATTATTTCCTGCATCACGAGGTGCTCGAAAGCGTGCCCGTAGTCGTCTGTGCCGCGTTTCAAAGAGTGACGGCCCATCAAGTAGTTGGCGAGCCCCACATCAAAATAATAGAATTTGGGAGCCTGAACAACCTTCCGTTTGATGGCCTTCATGTACGCCGGTATTTCATAACCGATCAGTGTATCATACAGAATCTGGAAATACGACTGGACGGTCTTGACTGACACTCCACAATCGGAGGCTATGTTCGAATAATTCAGCATTTCGCCGTCTGAAATTGCGGCCACCTCCATAAAACGCTCGAACGAATCAAGCCTACGGACTTCACCTTCTTCGCGTATTTCTTCATTAAGGTACACCTCCACATAGCCTTTGAGACGCTTGGTAGCATCGGCCACCAGATAATGG
>R17__coassemble_426_pt1 | contig 21011 bp, 17 predicted proteins | sample R17__metabat2_high_PE_026 | metagenome-assembled genome bin R17
GACGCAAATGAGCCGCCTGAGCGAACGGCCCGACAACCTCGAAGAGGAAATTTTCCGCAAACTTTTCGACGTGTCCGAATTCGCCCAAATGACCCGTGAGCAACAACGTCAATACGTTAAGATTATGACCACCGAGAGAGACATAAAGAACCAGATATCCTACGCACGGAAGGAAGCACTGGCCGAAGGACGTGCGAAGGGTCTCGCCGAAGGCGAAGCCGCCGGGTTGAAGAAAGGTCGTGCCGAGGGACGGGCCGAAGGTCGTGCCGAAGGTCGTGCGGACATTGCCCGAGCGATGAAAGCCAAGGGCATCGCCATTGAAGTGATCGCCGAGTGCACCGGGCTGACGGCGGAAGAAATCCTTCGTCTCGAATAGTCGCCGCTCATATTCGATGCTCGATTTCGCCTTCTCGTGCAACGGGATATTCCGATACCGCCTTGCCCGCTGCCCGCGGAACATCAAGGAGAAATTGTCGGACAACTAAAAATGAAGATTTTTTTGAAATAAGTTGCAGGAAGGTGGCAGAAGGGCTTTTGCGCATATACCCGTGATGCCAAAAGCACTGCAGTCTTGATGCCGAAATCACTGCACTTCCGGATGTCGTTCACACCGAGATGGTTATTCCATATATTTGGTGTGGTCTGATTATTCCTCGAGCAGCCGGCCGCCGTCGTTCCAGTCGCCGTACATCTGGCCTTTGCGGGTGTGGGCGATGAGGTTGCGTAGGAGCGAGTCGAACTCTTTCGGGTAGCGGCGCCGGCGCTCGACGTTCCAGAGGCGGATCTGCCGATACAACGGCGGGAACGACTGGAAGTTCTGCCAGACCACAGGGTCGGCCTTTAGGGCGGCGATGATGTCAGGCTTGGGGATAAGACGCTGCTCTATATCGGCGGGGATGGTCGCTCTGCCGGCATCGGTCATCAGCCCCAAGCGCTCCAGACGCTTGCATCGGGCATAATTCTGCGCGGAGAACTCGCTTGCCTTGCGGCGGGGCGAGAATCGCTGGTAGAAGACCCCGTCCTTCGAGTAGGTGCTGCTGTCTATCCAACCAAAGCAAAGTGCTTCCTCCACGGCATCCAGATAGCGGATAATTCCCGGCCTCTCGGCCTTCCCCTTATGGCAAGGCAACACCATTTCCGGGGCAGAACTGTGATTCTGCTCATACCATCGGCGAAGTTCTTCGCGCGTCGTGATGTGAAGCGGCTCAATCATATCGTTTACTGCCCGCCATCCGCTTCAACAGACAGAGAAGGCGGTGGAGGCGGGGCTGGGGCATAGCTGTTGAATATCTTAAGGTTATACTAATTTAGCGATGCAAGTTTCGTCTTAAGCCAGTGCCAATCTTATCTTGCTCACGACTACTTTGATTTGTTGTAGAAGCCGAGCCCCTTCACCGTGAGTAGATACTTCTAAATTCCGACTAAAAATCCCCTGCCAGGGCAGTGCCTCGGCAGGGGATTGCATAGGGTTGGCTTGCGGGCAATTATTCGCCCAGCAGGATTTCCATAATGGCGCAGGCAGCCTTGGCCACCGAGGTGCCGGGGCCGAAGATGCCGGCCACGCCGGCCTTGTACAGGAAGTCGTAGTCTTGGGCGGGAATAACACCGCCGGCAATTACCACGATGTCTTCGCGGCCCAGTTTCTTGAGCTCGGCAATAACCTGCGGAACCAGGGTCTTGTGACCGGCCGCCAGCGAGCTGACGCCCAGCACGTGCACGTCGTTTTCGACGGCTTCCTTGGCGGCTTCTTCCGTACAGGAAGTCGTAGTCTTGGGCGGGAATAACACCGCCGGCAATTACCACGATGTCTTCGCGGCCCAGTTTCTTGAGCTCGGCAATAACCTGCGGAACCAGGGTCTTGTGACCGGCCGCCAGCGAGCTGACGCCCAGCACGTGCACGTCGTTTTCGACGGCTTCCTTGGCGGCTTCTTCCGGAGTCTGGAAGAGCGGACCCATATCCACGTCGAATCCGCAGTCGGCATAACCGGTGGCCACCACCTTGGCGCCGCGGTCGTGACCGTCCTGACCCATCTTGGCAATCATAATACGGGGCTGGCGGCCTTCCTTCTTGGCAAACTGTTCCACCAGCTGGCAGGCTTTCTGGAAGTCTGCGTTGTTCTTGGTTTCTGCTGAATACACGCCTGAAATAGTTCTGATAACGGCTTTGTAACGGCCCACGACTTGTTCGCAGGCATAGGAAATCTCGCCCAGGGAAGCACGCACGCGGGCGGCTTCGACGGCCAGTTCGAGCAGGTTGCCCTCGCCGGTTTCCACACACTTGGTAATGGCGGCCAGGGCGGCTTTCACCTTGGATTCGTCGCGGTTGGCGCGGAGGTCTTTCAGACGGGCAATCTGCTGTTCGCGCACGGCCGTGTTGTCCACTTCCAGAATGTCGATGGGATCTTCGTGGTCCAGACGGTACTTGTTGGTGCCGACAATGGTCTGGCTGCCGGAGTCGATGCGGGCCTGTGTGCGGGCAGCGGCTTCTTCGATACGCATCTTGGGAATGCCGGTCTCGATGGCCTTGGCCATACCGCCGAGCTGCTCAATTTCCTGGATGTGTTCCCAGGCCTTGTGGGCAATTTCGTTGGTAAGGCTCTCGATGTAGTACGAACCGGCCCAGGGGTCTATTTCGCGGCAGACGTTGGTCTCTTCCTGAATGTAGATCTGGGTGTTGCGGGCAATGCGGGCACTGAAGTCGGTGGGCAGGGCAATGGCCTCGTCCAGGGCGTTGGTGTGCAGGCTCTGGGTGTGGCCCAGGGCAGCGGCCATGGCCTCGATGCAGGTACGGCCCACGTTGTTGTAGGGATCCTGCTCGGTGAGCGACCAACCCGAAGTCTGGCAGTGCGTACGCAGGGCCATCGACTTGGGATTCTTGGCGCCCAGGCTCTTGGTTATCTTGGCCCAGAGCAGACGGGCGGCGCGCATCTTGGCAATTTCCATAAAGTGGTTGGTGCCGATGGCCCAGAAGAAGCTCAGACGGGGAGCAAAGGTATCGATGTCCATACCGGCGTTGATACCGGCGCGGAGGTATTCCATACCGTCGGCCAGGGTGTAGGCCAGCTCAATGTCGGCTGTGGCTCCGGCTTCCTGCATATGGTAGCCCGAAATGGAGATGGAGTTGAACTTGGGCATATTCTTCGAGGTGTACTCGAAGATGTCGGCGATGATCTTCATCGAGAACTTCGGAGGATAGATGTAGGTGTTGCGCACCATAAATTCCTTCAGGATGTCGTTCTGGATGGTACCGGCCATTTCTTCCAGGCTGGCGCCCTGTTCCTGGGCGGCCACGATGTAGAAGGCCAGGATGGGCAGCACGGCGCCGTTCATAGTCATCGAAACCGACATTTTGTTAAGGGGAATTCCGTTGAAGAGCACCTTCATGTCTTCGACCGAGCAGATGCTCACACCGGCCTTGCCGACGTCACCGACTACGCGGGCGTGGTCGGCGTCGTAGCCGCGGTGGGTGGCCAGGTCGAATGCCACCGACAGACCCTTCTGGCCGGCGGCCAGGTTGCGGCGGTAGAAGGCGTTCGATTCCTCGGCGGTGGAGAATCCGGCATACTGGCGGATGGTCCAGGGACGCATCACGTACATCGTGGAATACGGGCCGCGGAGGTTGGGGGCAATACCGGCGGCATAGTGCAGATGCTCCATACCTTCCAGGTCTTTCTTGGTGTAAACGGGCTTGACATCAATCAGTTCCGGCGTTTTCCAGCTGGCTTCGCCCTGGCAGGCGTTCTTGCAGCCGCAAAGTTCCTGACGGGGAGCGGCGGCCTTGATGTCGATGGATTTGAAATCGGGTTTCATACGCTTGTACTTATTTGATGTTTAACTTCTGGTTGAAATCTTTCAGCGTCTCGAGAACGTTGCAGCGCACGTGCACGTAGTTCTCGATACCCTGGGCCTTGAGGTCTTCCATACAGGCGGGAGCGCCGGCAATCACAAAGATGGCCTTGTCGCCCACGGCCTTGAAGGCGGCGGGGCCGTATTCGGCGTATTCGTCGTCGCTGGAGCAGAGCACCACAATGTCGGCTCCGGCCTTGGCGGCAGCTTCGGCGCCTTCTTCCACGGTCTTGAAACCGAGGTTGTCAATAATCTGGTAGCCGGCGCAGCCGAAGAAGTTGCCCGAGAACTGGGCGCGGGCCTGACGCATGGCCAGGTTGCCTATGGTGAGCATAAACACCTTCGGACGCTTGGGAGCGGCCTCGGTGGCCAGGCGCAGCGCTTCGAATTCGCTGGCCAGACGCTGGTTGTCGAGCATAGGAATGGTGTGTTCCACCTGGGCGTTGGCTCCCTTGGAGAACATCTGCTTGGGCTGGCGGTCGCCGGCAATTTCGTTGATGTTGGGGAACTGGTTGGTGCCCAGCAGGCCTTCGCGGCGCTTGGCAGCGGCTTCGTGACGGGCCTTGTTGGTTGAGTTGACGGCTTCCTGCAGCTTGCCCTGCTGAACCATCTGGAGCAGGCCGCCTTCTTCTTCGACGCTGAGGAAGAGCTTCCAGGCCTGCTCGGCGATGGCGGCCGTCAGGTTTTCGATGTAGTACGAACCGCCGGCGGGGTCCACCACCTTGTCAAAGTGGGATTCTTCCTTGAGCAGCAGCTGCTGGTTGCGCGAAATGCGTTCGGCAAATTCGGTGGGACGCTCGTAGGCCGAGTCGAAGGGAGTCACCGAAATGGAATCGACGCCGGCAATGGCGGCGCTCATAGCTTCGGTCTGGCCGCGCAGCAGGTTTATGTACGGGTCGAACACGGTTTGGTTGTAGCGCGAGGTGTGGGCGTGGATCTTCATCTTGCAGGCGCAGCGGCAAATGCCGTCTTCGGGCTTGTCGGCGCAGTGGCAGGCAGGCTGGTAGGCTTCCACGATCTTGGCCCAGAGCATACGGGCGGCGCGGAACTTGGCAATTTCCATAAAGTAGTTGCTGCCAATGCTGAAGGCGAAGTAAATCTTCTTGGCCACGTCTTCGGCGGGAACGCCCGCTTCGGTAAGGCTGCGCATATATTCGTTACCCCAGGCCAGGGCGTAACCCAGCTCCTGGTAGCAGTAGGCGCCGGCGTCGGCCAGGGTCATGGCCGAGGCACCCAGGCAACGGTATTTCTTGAGCGGAGCGAGGGCTTCCAGCACTTCCTTGGCCTTGGACAGGCCGCCGGCCAGGTCGGCACCCATTTCCAGCATAGTGCCCATCGGGTCGAAGAAGACCGAACCCTGCAGCTTGGTCAGATCGTAATTCTTGGCGGTGAAATAGGCGACGAGGGCCTTGGCCTGCTCGGCGGCCACCCAGGGGGCCGTGCCGAAATTCAGTTCCACGCATTCGGCGCAGACGCCGTTGAGCAGTACTTCCAGGGCCTGCTGGTCCAGGACGTCGGCTCCCACATAGAAATGGATGGAATCCACTCCCTTGTTGAGGATGTCGAGCACTTTTTCGTTGGCTTTCTTCGGGTCTTTGGCGCAGACCGTCTGACGCACTTTCCATTCGTTGCAGGCCTTGGTGCCGCGCACGTAGGGGAACTCGCCGGGTTTGGAATCGGTATCCAGGCCCTGGAGGTCTTCTTCGCGGTAGAACGGCTGAACTTTGAATCCTTCGTTTGTTCTCCAAACGAGTTTCTTCTCAAAGTCGGCGCCTTTCAGATCGACGGTGATCTTTTCCATCCATTCTTCGGTGGAAATAGGCGGAAACTCTGAAAACAGTTTTTCTTTGCAATCTGCCATAACTTTTTGATTAATAGATAGTTTTATGTTGTGAGTCTGAGAATTTCCTCTGATTTGCCCCGCGCGCGCGAGCCCGCGCAAAAACACCGCGAAGGTAAGGTTTTTTCAGAACAGCTATCAATGCTTTCTGCAAAATCAATTTATAAAAATACACGGCCGTCCGGGCGGCCGTGCAGGGGGTTTCTGTCGGGGCGGATGGTTTGTCCGGTCAGGCGGACGGCGGTCGGCTCAGAAAGGGCGGTCCGAAGCCGTTCCGTCGGATCAGAGCGGGTAGAAGGTGAGTTGGTCCAGCACCACGCCTTCGTCCAGGGCCTTTATTACCAAATGATGCTTTTTGCGGTGGATTACCGGAAGCTCCACCCGGCGGATGGCCTGGTTGAAGTACACATTCTGTTTCCATTCCTCACTGCGTCCCTTGGTTTCGTAGGCGAAGGTCTGCGAAGGGCTTCCGTCCATCGATACCGAGAACCGCAGCTGGTCGCCCTCCACGGGGTGGGTGGGCACCAGCCGGACTTCCATTTCCACGCGGTCGGTGCGGCGGCGTTTCAGCTTGAATTTGTACATCACCTCGTCGCCGGCCGATACGTAGACGGCCTGCCCGCAGTAGCCCAGGCCTTCGCACAGGCGGGCTTTGCCGTGCTTGTAGGCGCTGGCATTCAGGTGGAACAGTTCCTGGCGAGTTTCGGGCAGGGGCGTGTCGAGGGTGTCGTGCGGCAACTTGGTGTATTCCCGAAGGGAGCGCGGCCCGTACGACATCATTCCCTTCCACTTGCCCTCGTTGTAGCGGTAGGTAAGGGCACGTATGCTGTCGTAGGCGGCATCGCAGTTTTCCCAGGGGGCCAGTCCGTGCCGGGCCAGCTGGGCGCCGAGCATCTTGAAGTTCATCTGGGCCGAGGCCTGCACGGGGTATTGCACCAGCTGGTAATAGGCGTCAAGCCGATTGTCGGGGATGCACTTGCGGGCCACTTTGGCCACCTTGTCGGACATATGGCGGAACTGGGCCATACGGTCTTCCACTTCCTGCCGGCTCCAGGGCATATCCTTGGGCAGTTTCCAGGCGGGATCTTTTTCTTCGGTGCGGGTGTTCCCCAGGAACTCGGGCTTGCATTTGTACGAAAGCCGGTAGTATTTCTGCAGGACGGGTTGCAGTTTGCGGGCGGCCTTGCGGCCGAATTCGCGGGCCAGGAAGTGCTTCAGGTGCTGCGACGGGCCTTCGCGCCAGCAGCCCTGGATGTCCCAGGCCATATCCAGGAACAGCTCGGTCTGGTATTCGGCGGGCTTCAGGTCGCCCACGTTCAGAATCCACAGCCGGCGGATGCCCCGCTCGTAGGCCAGGTTCATCTGCTGGTAGAGCAAGGCCGGCTGGAAGGTGCCCAGCCACAGATAGTCGTGGGGACGTCCCCAATAGGAAACGTGGTAGTACACGCCGTTTCCGCCCGGGCGGGCGGCTTCTTCGCGGGTGGGGAAATGCCGTATGTAGCCGTAGTTGTCGTCGCACCACACCAGCGTCACGTCGTCGGGCACCTGCAGCCCGGCGTTCCACACGTCGAGCACTTCCTTGTAGGGAATGAACACCTGAGGCACGGCCGTCGGGTCGGCATTCACGTGTTCGCGCAACATTTCGCGCTGGTCGCTTATGACGTTGGCAAGCACATCGCGCTGCTGTTCCAGGCCCTTGGCTCCCTGCATCGCGCCGTCGTGCACGCCGCGCATTCCCAAGGTATAGATGGCGGGCGTACCGGCCGTTTCCACCACGCGCGCTTCCCAGAAATCCTTAACGGCCTGGGCGTTGTGCACATAGTCGTAGTCGCCCTGGCCGCGTCGTTTCCACTCGCCGTTTACGTTGCAGAGCATCGGCTCGCAGTGCGAGGTGCCTATGTATATGCCGTAGTGTTCGGCCGTCTGGCGGTTGCCTTCGGTAAGGTAGAAGGGCACCGAACAGGCGTGCATGGCCGGCCAGAAGGTGTTGGCGCGCAGGCGCAGCAGCAGTTCGAACAGCCGGGCGTGTGTCTGGGGGCCAATCTGGCCTTTGACGTCGCTGGGCTCGTAGGTCTGGTAGCTCCAGGGGCACATTCCCCAGTCTTCGTCGTTGATGAATATGCCGCGGAACTCTACCGAGGGCGACTGAACGTTGCGGTAGCCGTCCTTCAGGCGGAACTTGCGAAGGGGCGTGGGGTGGACGTCGGCCCACCATTCCCAGGGCGACACGCCGATAAGCCGCGACACTTCCAGCAGCCCGTAGGCCGTGCCGTGGGCGTCGCTTCCGTAGACGTCGAGCACTCCGTCGTGCACGGTCAGGACGAAGGCTTCGCGCCGTTGGTCCAAATAGGCCAGGTCGGCTCGTCCGTCGGAATGGGAAACGGTATACACCCGTATAAGGGCGGGGCAGGAATCTTTACGTCTGTGGGATTTTTTGCCGGCGTTTTCCGGGTTGGCCGTTGTCTCGAGGCAGCCGTCGGCAACGGCCGAGACTTCTCCGCCGAACACCTGGCGGTAGTCCTGGCAGAACATTTCCACGGCGGCGCACACCACGCCGGTGGTGTCGTTGTAAATCAGTTGCAGATGGCCGCCCTCTGCCAGCCGGAAGTCCGCCGCGTGATGGCACGAGGCAAGCGACAGCGACAGCAATACAACGGCCGCTGCCCGGAAAAGGCGGCGGCTCATTTCTGTTCGGGAAGCTTGCCCTCGGCCGCCAGGCGGTCGATGAGCGTTTCGAAATTGGTCTGGAGGTCGCTCAGGTTGTCGCCCTCGAAGCGGATGTAAGGGTCTTGGTCCAACCCGAGCACTTTTCCACAAAGTTTGCCGGGATGCGTTTTGCTTGGTTCGACGTTGCCGATGAACCCTTTGTAGTTCAAATATTCCATAGGTGGTTCCGTTTAGATGGCCGCGGCTGCCGATGAGCCGGGCAACGGCCGCGAATATAGCCATCTGCCGACAATTATCCTTGCGGAGTGTTTTAAAAATTTTGTGCCGGATCGGGCTTGTCGGCGCTGTGCCGGACCCGTTGCATAATTCTTCGGACTTGCGCTTGCAGACAAGCGTTCAATGCCGGCTGAACAGCCAGGAGAAAGAGGCCTCCTCTTGGGTAGCATTGGAAGGCGTCATAGTGTAGGCGGTTGTGCCGGTGGCGTGGTTCTGCGATTGGTGTTGGCGGGCGTTGGCCGACAATACCAGCAGCACGATCGACTGGGAAATAGCCAGAAACAGGACAAAAGCTTGCAGCCCGGTGGAAATGCGGCCGTGTTTGCGTGAGGTTTTCTGTTTCATATCCGTAAGAGTTTGTGAGCTGCCTGGGCAGCTGCTTTTAAACAACGGCCCCATAGACGGCCGTTGCACGGATACGTTACAAAAAAATCAATCGGCCCCGAGCAGATTGTCCAAAGGCAGGCTCTCGGCCTGGTGAGGCTGGAGCCAGCGATAGCCGCCGTCGCGGCGGAACCACGTAAGCTGCTTGCGGGCATATTTGTGGGTGTTGAACTGGATTTGACGCACGGCCTCGTCGAGCGTCGTCTGCCCGTCCATATAGGCAAACAACTCCTTGTAGCCCACGGTGTTGAGGGCATTCAAATGGCGAAATGGATACAGGGCGCGCGCCTCGTCCAGCAGGCCTTCGTCCATCATCTGCAGCACGCGGCGGTCGATGCGTGCGTACAGCTCCTCGCGCGGGCGGTCCAGGCAGAGCTTTACAATGCGGAACGGCCGTTGCTTGGGCGTCTTCTGGCGGAAATCGGAGAAGGGCCGGCCCGTCATCAGGCATATTTCCAGGCCGTGGAGCACCCGCTTGGGGTTGCATCGGTCCACCTCGGCGTAGTAGACGGGATCGAGCAGGCGCAGTTGGGCCAGCAGGGAATCCAGGCCCTCTTCGCGGTAGCGGGCCAGCAGCTCGTCGCGCAGCTGCGGGTCCACGTCGGGCATATCGTCGATGCCCCGGCACACGGCGTCGATGTAGAGCATGGAGCCGCCGGTCATAAGCAAGTACTCGTGGCCCTGGGAAAAGTAACGGTCGAACAGCGCCAGGGCGTCCGACTCGAAGCGGGCGGCGCTGTAATAGTCGTGGATGGACAGGTTGCCTATGAAATGGTGGGGTACCTGCGAAAGTTGTCCGGGCGTGGGAGCCGCCGTCCCGATGCGCATTTCGCGGAACATCTGCCGGCTGTCGCACGAAAACACAGGCGAACCCAGCTCGCGGGCCAGCCGCAGACTGAGTTCGGTTTTCCCGACGCCGGTAGGTCCGGCCAGAACCACCAGTGTGTTCATTTCTGTTTTTGCTTGCCGGCCGGAGCCGTAGTCGGCCTCATCGTCAGTTTGCACACTACGCGACTGAGTCGCGTCTGGGCAACTTTCCGGAAGGGGCGGGTGGTTAAAAATCGTCGTCGAAGGGATTGCTGCCGAATCCGCTGCCTCCGCCAAAGTCGGAATCGTCGTTGAATCCGCCCTCGGCCAGTTCGTCTTCGTCGAACTCGCTGTCGCCGTACAGGCTGTCGTCCAAATCCAGGGCGGCGGCCACTTTCTTGGCGGCTTTTTCGGCCTTCTGCTCGAATTCCTCGAAGTCCACCTGCTGCTCGGGCGCCTTCCCGCGCGATTTGGTGCACACGGGCTTGTCTACCCTGCGTCCCGGAATAACGGCTTCCAGTTCCATATAGAAGCCGCGCTCGGTCAGGAAGTCGAACATATATATAAGGTGTTGGCCTTCGTCTTCGATGAGTTCGTCCAGATGCGTCTGGTTCATCACCCAGGCATCCACATCGGGATTGGTGTCCATCTCGATAAGCGTGATTTCCACTTCTTTTTCCCAGCTGTCGGAGCACACGAAGAAGGAGGTAATCATATCGCGCGAATACCCCGTGCAGTCGAGAATGGCCTCGTGCAGGTCCAGGAACAAGGCGTCGGAATTTATCTCTATCTCGCGTTCGAACAGGTCGGTCTCGTCGGAGAACAGGCGGAATTTGTATACCATGGCGATGAATTTAGATGAGTCCTTTTACAATGCCCCGGGGCGAGGATTCGATGAAATTCACGATAAGGTTGCGCTCGGGCGTCTCGGGCAGTTCGGCCTTGATGGCTTCGAGGGCTTCGGTAACGTTCTTGCCCGACAGATAAATGTAGCGGTAGATGTCCTGGATGTTGTGAATCTGCTCCGAGGAGAAGTTGCGGCGGCGCAGGCCCACCGAATTCAGTCCGCAATAGGCGGCCGGGTCGCGTCCCACCATCGAGAAGGGCGGAAGGTCCTTGTTTATCTTGGTGCCGCCCTGAACCATACAGTGGGCGCCTATGTGGCTGAACTGGTGCACCAGGGCACCGCCCGAAATGATGGCCCAGTCGTCTACCACCACTTCGCCGGCCAGCTGCACGGCGTTCGACATAATTATGTGGTCGTGCAGGCAGCAGTCGTGCGCCACGTGGCAGTAGGCCATTATAAGGCAGTGGCTGCCCACTACGGTGCGTCCCTTGGAGGCGGTGCCGCGGTGGATGGTGGCAAATTCGCGGATGTTGTTGTAGTCGCCTATTTCCACGGTGGTGTCTTCGCCCTGGAACTTAAGGTCCTGGGGAATGCCGCCTATGACGGCGCTGTGATAGATGTTGCACCCTTTGCCCATACGCACTCCGTCGAGTACGCTGGCGTGAGGAAATATGTGGCAGTCGTCGCCTATTACCACGTCGCCTTCGATGTAGGCGAACGGATCTATGGTGACATTGTTCCCGATTTTGGCGTTGGGATGGACGTAGGCAAGATTACTTATCATTCTGATTGGATTTTTTGACGATTAGGGCGGTGAGTTCGGCTTCCGACACCAGCTCGCTTCCCACGAAGGCATAGCCCTTCATACGGGTGACGCCGTGCGACAGGGGAGCCGTCTGGAACACCTTGAACACCAGGGTGTCGCCCGGCTGCACCTTGCCGCGGAAACTGGCGTTCTCTATCTTGGTAAGGTAGGTGAGGTAGTCGCCGGGGTCTTCGTTCAGCTGGCGCAGCACAAAAATGGCGCCGGCCTGGGCCATGGCCTCTATCTGCAGCACACCGGGCATAATGGGCTGTTCGGGGAAATGGCCCATAAAGATGTCTTCGTTGGAACTGATGCACTTGAGGGCCACGATGTATTTGTCGGTGATTTCCATCACCTTGTCCACCATCTGGAAGGGCCAGCGGTGGGGCAGTATCTCGCGGATCTGGCAGGTGTCCATTACCGGAGTCGCCGCCGGATGCACGATGGGCGCCTGTATATCCTGTTTCTTTATTTCCTTTCGGATGAGCCGGGCCAGGCGGTTGTTTATCTTGTGGCCCGGACGGGTGGCGATGATGTGCCCCTTGAGCGGCTTGCCTATAAGGGCGATGTCGCCCGTCAGGTCGAGCAGCTTGTGGCGGGCGGGCTCGTTGTCGAACAGCAGCGGGCTGTTGTTTATGTAGCCCAGCTTGTCTACCGACTTGTGCGGCACCTTCATAATGTCGGCCAGGTGGTCGAGCTCTTCCTGGGGAATGGGCTGGTCGTAAATTACCAGGGCATTATCCAGGTCGCCGCCCTTTATGAGGTTGTGCTTGAGCAGCAGTTCTATTTCGCGCACGAACACAAAGGTGCGGCACGAGGCAATCTCCTGCTTGAAGTCCTCCATACGGGTAAGGCGGGCAAACTGGTTGTTCAGGATGGGCGAGTTGAACCCGATAAGGGTGGTGATGCTGAAGCTGTCGTAGGGCAGCACAACGAGCGAGGCTCCGGTCTCGGGGTCGCTCACCTCTATTTTGCGTCGGACTATGTAGTAGTCTTTTTCGGCTTCCTGCTCGGCGATGCCCACCGACTCGATGCCCTCCACAAAACGGATGGCGCTGCCGTCCAGGATGGGAATTTCGGGGCCGTTCACCTCTATGAGGCAGTTGTCGATGCCGGCGGCATACAGGGCGGCGCAGGCGTGCTCTATGGTGCTGACGGACACTTGGTCCTTTACCAGCACGGTGCCGCGCTCGGTCTGTTCCACAAATTCGGCCAAGGCCTTGAGTTCGGGCTGGCCTTCCAGGTCGGTGCGGCGGAACCGCAGTCCGTAGCCCGTGGGCGCCGGATTGAACACGGCCTTGAGCTGAAGCCCGGTGTGGAGGCCTTTTCCTTCCACCTGGAAGGGAGCTTTCAGAGTCTGTTGCTTTGCCATTATGCTTGAGTCTTTTTTTTCAGTTCGTCCAGTTCGCGCAGGCACTGCTGCAGCTGCTGATACAGTTCGGGCAGCTTGCGGAAGAATACGTAGGCCCGCTGGAACTGGCGTATGGGCAGGGCCGGCGATCCGAACAGCGGCTGGCTGTTGTCCTTGACGTCGGCGATGATGCCGGTCTGGGCCGCCACGGTGGTCTTGTCGGGAATGTGCAGGTGTCCGGCAATGCCCACCTGGCCGGCAATGACGCAGTGGCTGCCCACCTTGGTGGAACCGGCCACGCCCGTCTGGGCGGCAATGACGGTGTTTTCGCCAATCTCCACGTTGTGGGCCACCTGAATCAGGTTGTCCAGCTTCACGCCCTTGTGTATGCGGGTGGAGCCCATCGTGGCCCGGTCTACGGTGGTGTTGGCGCATATCTCCACGTTGTCTTCGAGCACCACGTTGCCCATCTGCGGAATCTTTTCGTAGCTGCCGTCGCTCTGGGGCGCAAAGCCGAATCCGTCGGCTCCGATAACCACGCCGGCGTGCAGTATGCAGTTGTTGCCTATCTCGCAGTCGTGGTACACCTTTACGCCCGGATACAGAATGCAGTTGCGGCCTACCTTGACGTTCTCGCCCAGATAGACTTGCGGATAAATCTGCGTATCGTCGCCCACCGTCACGTTGTCGGAGATGTAGGTGAAGGAACCTATGTAAAGGCCGCTGCCCAGCTTGGCGGAGCGGGCAATCTTGGTCTTGCGTTCAATCTTGGTCTTGCGCGGGCGGTATTTCACCACCATCTGCATAAGCTGGGCCAGCGCGGCGTAGGCGTCGTCTACGCGCACCAGAGTGGCAGCGATGGGTTGCTCGGGAACGAAGTCCTTGTTTACCAACACAATGCTGGCCTGGGTGGTGTAAATGTAGGAAGTGTATTTGGGGTTGGCCAGGAAGGAGATTCCTCCGGGCTTGCCTTCTTCAATCTTGTTGAAGGTATGCACCACGGCATTGGAATCGCCTTCGACGGTACCGTGAAGATATTCTGCAATTTGAGCGGCGGTAAATTTCATCTCTTCTTAAAAACGCGCAAATATATGCAATCCTATTCAATATGCAAGACGGGCGTAGGCGTGTTTGCGGACTTTCTTGGACAGCACGTCCAGGTTCAGGATGTCCGATGCCTGCGTAATGGGCATCAACGAGCCGTCGCGGTAGAGGATTTCTATGCCGTAGTCGCTGTCGTCGTAGATGTCGTTCTTCACGTCGCTCTCGGCCACGAAATAGCGCGCTTCGTCGGGCGTGATGCCCAGCTTGGCGGCTATCTGCTGCACGTCTTCCTGGATGCGAGCCTTGGTGGGCTTTTTCTCGGTGAGCTCTATCTTGAAGAAGCGGCGGTTCAGGAATCCTTGGCAAAGTGTCCTCAGAACGGTGTCGTCGCTGTGCTGCCACTGCTTTATGGCCGACCATATGTCGTGGTCGTCCAGTTCCAGGAAGCAGTCCAGCGAATGCTCGGTTATCTCGCCCGGCTGCAGCTGGTCGTGCAGGAAAAAGTCCAGGGCCGCCGACACGCCGGGATTCCAGCCGCGACCGGTCAGGTAGCGGGCCCGGTTGAGCAGGTTCACCAGCATCTTCTCGGCGGCCAGCGAGGTTTTGTGCAGGTACACCTGCCAGTACATAAGCCGCCTGGCCATCAGGAAGTTCTCGATGGAGTAGATGCCCTTGGCCTCTACCACCAGCCGGTCGTCCACCACGCTGAGCATTTTTATGATGCGGGCCGACCCTATGTTGCCCTCCACCACGCCGGTAAAGAAGCTGTCGCGGCGCAGATAGTCCAGCCGGTCCACGTCCAGCTGGCTGGAAATGAGCTGATGCAGGAACTTTTTCGGATAGCGGTCGGTGAATATGGCAATGCAGGTGCCCAGCTTGCCGTGGAATTCGCGGTTGAGCCGTTCCATAAGGCGGAGCGAGATGGTCTCGTGCGACACGCCGTTGAACAGCGAGTGTTCCAGTAGGTGCGAGAAGGGCCCGTGCCCTATGTCGTGCAGCATCACGGCCGCCGTCAGCCCTTCGGCCTCGTCGTCGCTTATGTCGAACCCCTTCAGCCGCAGCTGGCGGATGGCCTCGGTGGCCAGGTGCATGGCCCCCGTAATGTGCTGGAAACGGTTGTGGGTGGCCCCCGGATACACCATTTCGGTGACGCCCAGCTGCTTGATGCGCGTCAGCCGGTACAGGTAGGGATGCTGGTACAACTCGTACAGCCAGCCCGTAGGCAGGTTGATGAACCCGAACACGGGGTCGTTTATTATTTTCTGCTTGTCGGCCATAGCGTTAAATTATTTGCAGGGTTTTGTCTATGAGCAACTCCATCCGGCTGTGATAGTCGGTGAGCATATCCTTGGAATAGCGGTTGGCCACCACCAGACAGACGGTGACAGCCTGGTGTCCCAGCAGGGCGGCCATTCCTTCCACGCCCGCGCTTTCCATCTCGAAATTGGTTATGCGGAAGCGGCCGTAGCGGAAGGCGCGCAGCTTTTCGTTGAATCCGGGGTGGGCCAGCGCGCCGCGCAGCTGTCGTCCCTGAGGGCCGTAAAAGCCGTTGGCCGTGACGGTGACACCCGTCCTGGCTCCATCGAGCTCCCGGGAAAAGCGCTCAACCAGTTCCGGGCAGGACGACACCACGTAGGGCCGGGCCCACAGGTCCAGATAGCCCGTCTGGCGGCAGAATTCCGTTTCGAACTCTTTGTCGCATACCTCATTGCGCCCGGCATAGTAGTTGAGCATTCCGTCGGTGCCCACCGATTTTTCGGAAATCAGGAAGGTGCCCGTGGGCAGGTCTTCGTGCAGGGCGCCGCAGGTGCCCACGCGCACAATGGTCAGCGTTGTGTGGACGGGTTTCTCGCAGCGGGTGGCGTAGTCGATGTTTACCAGCGAATCCAGCTCGTTCAGCACAATGTCGATGTTGTCGGTGCCGATGCCGGTGCTCACCACGCTGATGCGTTTGCCCCCGAAGCTGCCGGTGGCCGTGCAGAATTCCCGGTTCCGGACGGTGAACTCCACGCGGTCGAAGCGGGCGGCAAAGCTGTCCACGCGGGCCGGATCGCCCACCAGAATCACCTTGTCGGCCAGCTGGCCGGGTTTCAGGTGCAGGTGGAAGGCAGAGCCGTCGCCGTTTATGGGCAGTTCGGAATCGGGGAAACGGATCATGGCGTATAGAATGGATTACAGATAGGCGGCCATCTGGGCCTGTACTTTTTGGGCTTCGGCGCGGGCGGCCCGGGCAAAATCGGTGTCGGCCGACGCATACAGAATCTGGCGGGAGCTGTTCACGATAAGGCCGCAGCCGGCATTCATCCCGTAGCGCACCACCTCGTCCAGACTGCCGCCTTGGGCGCCGATGCCGGGCACCAGCAGGAAATGCTCGGGCGCCAGGGCGCGGACGTCCTGCAGCATACTGCCGCGGGTGGCGCCCGCCACGTACATCAGTTGGTCGGCGGTTCCCCACTGCTGCGACTGCTTAAGCACTTTTTCGAACAGCCGTTCGCCGTCGGCATCCTGGGTAAGCTGGAAATCCAGCGAACCCTTGTTGGAGGTGAGGGCCAGCAGAATCACCCACTTGCCTTCGTAACCGAGGAAGGGCGTCACGCTGTCCTGGCCCATATAGGGCGCCACGGTGACGGCGTCCATCCCCAGCTCTTCGAAAAAGCAGCGGGCATACATCTTGGAGGTATTGCCAATGTCGCCGCGCTTGGCGTCGGCAATGATGAACTGGTCGGGGTAGTTGGTCCGGATGTAGCGCACGGTTTTTTCCAGGGCGCTCCATCCCTTCAGGCCCATTGATTCGTAAAAGGCCAGGTTGGGCTTGTAGGCAATGCACAGGTCGGCGGTGGCGTCCACGATGGCCTGGTTAAAGGCAAAGACGGGGTCTTCCTGCTGCAGCAGGTGCTGCGGAATTTTCTGGAGGTCGGTGTCGAGCCCCACGCAAAGAAAGCTTTTCTTGCGGCGGATGTTTTCGGTAAGTTCCTGACGGGTCATAGAATGGTTATGCTTCGCTGGCTTTCAGACGTTCGGCATTCTCGGCAATGGTCAGCTGGTCGATGACTTCCTGAATGTCGCCGTCCATAAACACAGGCAGGTTGTGCATGGTGTAATTGATGCGGTGGTCGGTGACGCGGCTCTGCGGGTAGTTGTAGGTGCGGATTTTGGCCGAACGGTCGCCGGTGGACACCATAGTCTTGCGTTTGGACGAAATATCGTCCAGGTATTTCTGGTATTCCAGGTTGTAGAGGCGGGTGCGCAGTTCCTGGTAGGCGTGAGCCTTGTTCTTGAGCTGCGAGCGCTCGTCCTGGCACTGCACCACGATGCCGGTGGGAATGTGGGTGAGCCGCACGGCCGAATAGGTGGTGTTGACGCCCTGTCCGCCGGGACCCGACGAACAGAACAGGTCCAGCCGAACGTCCGATTCCTTCAGTTCTATGTCGAATTCCTCGGCTTCGGGAAGCACGGCCACCGAGGCCGCCGAGGTGTGGATGCGGCCCTGGGTCTCGGTCTGCGGCACGCGCTGCACGCGGTGCACGCCCGATTCGTATTTGAGTATGCCGTACACGTCGGCCCCGCTCACGGTGAAGATTATTTCCTTGTAGCCGCCCGACGTGCCGGGGTTCGACGACGTGACCTCGATTTTCCAGCCCTTCATTTCGCAGAACTTGCTGTACATACGGAACAGGTCGCCGGCAAAGATGGCCGCTTCGTCGCCGCCCGTGCCGCCGCGGATTTCCACGATGGCGTTCTTGCCGTCCTGGGGGTCGGCCGGAATCAGCAGCAATTTTATTTTTTCTTCCAGCAGGGGCTGACGCTCCTGGCCGGCGGCCAGCTCTTCCTTGGCCATTTCGCGCATCTCGGGGTCGTTCTCGTTTTCGAGTATTTCCTTGGCCTCGTTTATGCCGTCTATGAGCCGATGGTATTCGCGGCTGGCCGCCACGATGGTTTCCAGCTCCTTGTATTCCTTGTTCAGCTTGACGAAGCGCTTCATGTCCGACACGATGTCGGGGTCGGCTATCTGGGCCGACACTTCCTCGAAATGCTTCTCAATCCAATCGAGTTTTTCCAGTAAGGGGTTTTCTGCCATAATCGTTGTTCAAAGGACAGCAGGCCGGAAGGCCGAGCGTCCGATTGGTTCCTGTTACAATCAATATTCGAAGGTGCCGTATTCGCTTTCGATGATGAGCCGGTTGCCCTCCGACGATTCGCCCACGTAGCCCACAATGCGCGCGTCTATGCCGAAACTCTTCGAAATCTCTATTACGCGGGCGGCATTTTCCGGGCTCAGATACACTTCCAGGCGGTGTCCCATATTGAACACCTTGTACATTTCCTGCCAGTCGGTGCCCGACTGCTCCTGAATGGTGCGGAACAGCGGCGGCACGGGGAACATATTGTTCTTCACCACCTTCTTGTTCTTCACGAAGTGCATCACCTTGGTCTGGGCGCCGCCGGTGCAGTGCACCATTCCGTGAATCTGCGGCTTCATCTCGTCTATGAGCCGGCGCACCACGGGCGCATAGGTGCGGGTGGGCGAGAGCACCATCTGGCCGGCGTTCACGCCCGTCAGGCCCTCCACCGCGTCGGTAAGCTTGTATTTGCCCGAATACACCAGTTCCTCGGGCGTGGCCGGGTCGTAGCTCTCGGGATATTTTTTGGCCAGGTACTTTTCGAACACGTCGTGCCGGGCCGAGGTGAGTCCGTTGCTGCCCATACCGCCGTTGTAGGCCTTTTCGTAGGTGGCCTGTCCGAAGGAGGCCAGGCCCACTATGACGTCGCCGGCCTCGATGCGGGCGTTGTCTATGACGTCGGCGCGCTTCATACGGCAGGTGACGGTGGAATCCACGATGATGGTGCGCACCAGGTCGCCCACGTCGGCCGTCTCGCCGCCGGTGGCATACACGCCCACGCCCATTTCGCGCAGCTCGGCCAGCAACTCGTCGGTGCCGTTTATGATGGCCGAGATGACTTCGCCGGGAATAAGGTGTTTATTGCGCCCTATGGTGCTCGATACCAGGATGTTGTCCACGGCGCCCACGCACAGCAGGTCGTCGATGTTCATAATGAGCGCATCCTGGGCAATGCCCTTCCACACGCTAAGGTCGCCCGTTTCCTTCCAGTACAGATAGGCCAGGCTGGACTTGGTGCCGGCGCCGTCGGCGTGCATCAGGTTGCAGTAGTCGGGATCGCCGCCCAGTATGTCGGGGATAATCTTGCAGAACGCCTGCGGGAACAAGCCTTTGTCGATGTTCTTTATGGCGTTGTGCACGTCTTCCTTGCCGGCCGACACACCGCGCAGCTGATATCGGTTGTCGTTCATTTTCAGAGGGTTTTCAGATAGTCCTTCACGTTCTTTTCGATGCGGGCCGCCAGGTTGGCGTCCTGGGCCTTGCAGAAGCTTTCGCCCGTCACGTGCTCGAACAGTTCAATGTAGCGGTCGCTCACGGTCTGGGCGTATTCGTCGGTTATTTCGGGCATCGTCTGGCCGGGCTCGTTCATAAAGTTGTGCTCGATGAGCCACTGGCGCACGAATTCCTTGGAAAGCTGTTTCTGCGGCTCGCCCTTCTCGAATTTCTCCTGGTAGCCCTCGGTGTAGAAGTAGCGGCTGGAGTCGGGGGTGTGGATTTCGTCTATCAGGTACACCTTGCCGTCCTTCTTGCCGAATTCGTACTTGGTGTCCACCAGAATCAGTCCGCGCTGGGCGGCTATTTCGGTGCCGCGCTGGAACAGGGCGCGCGTGTATTGCTCCATCAGTTCGTAGTCTTCCTTGGACACCAGGCCCTGGGCAATAATCTCCTCTTTGGAAATGTTCTCGTCGTGGCCTTCGTCGGCCTTGGTGGTGGGTGTGATGATGGGCTCGGGGAACTTCTGGTTTTCCTTAATCCCTTCGGGCAGGACGTTGCCGCAGAGCAGGCGGTTGCCGGCCTTGTATTCGCGCCAGGCGCTGCCGGTAAGGTAGCCGCGGATAATCATCTCCACGCGGAAGCCTTCGCACTTGAGGCCCACGGTTACCATCGGGTCGGGCGTGGCCAGTTTCCAGTTGGGCACGATGTCGGCGGTGGCGTCCAGGAACTTGGCGGCTATCTGGTTGAGCACCTGCCCTTTGAATGGAATTCCCTTGGGCAGGATTACGTCGAAGGCCGAGATGCGGTCGGTGGCCACCATCACCATCAGTTCGTCGTTAATGTTGTACACGTCACGGACTTTGCCGTGGTAAACGGATTTCTGACCTTCGAATTGGAAGTCGGTACGGGTTAAAGCGTTCATTATCGGTTGAATTTAAGAATTGTCTGTTTCGGTTGGGCGGCCTGCGGACTCCTTGGCGGCGCGGTTTGAGGATTTTTCAGTGCGGCTGGCATCGGACTCTTTGGCGGCGCGGCCGTCAGGCTCTTCGGCGAATCGTCTCCCGGATTTTTCGGCGCGGAGGCCGTCGGACGGCTCGCGATGCTCCTTGTCGTAGGCCTCGTAGGCCTCCACGATGCGCTGCACCAGCTTGTGGCGCACAATGTCGCGCTTGTCGAACTCCACCTTGGCCACGCCCTTCACGCCGTCCAGCACCCGGAGCGAGTGCACCAGGCCCGAGGTGGCGCTGGCGGGCAGGTCTATCTGCGTCAGGTCGCCGGTCACTATCATCTTGGTATTCATACCCATACGGGTAAGAAACATTTTTATCTGGTGGGTGGTGGTGTTCTGCGCCTCGTCCAGAATGACCACCGCGTCCGACAGCGTACGCCCGCGCATAAAGGCCAGCGGGGCTATTTGTATAAGGCGGTTGTCCATATATTCGCGCAGCTTGGCGGCGGGAATCATATCTTCCAGGGCATCGTAGAGCGGCTGCAGGTAAGGGTCGATCTTGTCCTTCATATCGCCGGGCAGGAATCCGAGCTTCTCGCCTGCCTCCACGGCGGGACGGCTCAGGATTATCTTGCGCACTTCCTTGTTCTTGAAGGCCCTGACAGCCAACGCAATGGCGGTGTAGGTCTTGCCCGTGCCGGCCGGTCCCACGGCAAACAGCAGGTCGTTGTCGGCATAGGCCTTCACCAGCTTTTGCTGGTTCACGGTGCGGGCGGTGACGGGCTTGCCCGACAGGCCGTACAGAATAAGGTTGTCCTGCTTCACCTCCACGGGCTTGCGGCCCTGCACTATGTCGGTG
>R17__coassemble_428_pt1 | contig 20789 bp, 9 predicted proteins | sample R17__metabat2_high_PE_026 | metagenome-assembled genome bin R17
GAATATATATTCAGACATAGGGTTTTTTAAGGAGGGGCAAAAGTAGTGCTTTTGACTAAAAAAAATTTTTTAATGTGTACTTTTGCCGCGGTTTTCAAACATACCTTTTTATATATGGAACTCATCGACCGATTCATCAGCTATGTAGGGCACGACACCCAGTCGAACGAAGAAACCGACCTGACCCCGAGCACCCCCGGCCAGATGGCCTTTGCCAAAGTGCTGGCCGACGAACTGCGCCGGCTGGGCCTGCAGGACGTGGTCCTGGACGACTACGGCTACCTGATGGCCACACTGCCCGCCAACACCGCCGAAAAACGCCCCACCGTCGGATTCATTGCCCATATGGACACCAGTCCCGATATGTCGGGCCGCAAGATAAAACCCCAGCGTATCGTGGCCTACGACGGCGGCGACATTGTGCTCAATGCCGACGAAAACATAATCCTTTCGCCCCGCCAGTTTCCCGAACTGAGCCAGTTTGTGGGGCAGGACATCCTGTGCACCAACGGCAAGACGCTGCTCGGTGCCGACGACAAGGCCGGCATTGCCGAGATTGTCACCGCTATGGAATACCTGCTGCAGCACCCCGAGATAAAGCACGGCCGCATCCGCATAGGCTTCACGCCCGACGAGGAGATAGGCAAGGGCGCCGACCACTTCGACGTGGCTGCCTTCGGGGCCGACTGGGCCTACACGATGGACGGCGGCGACCTGGGCGAACTGGAATACGAAAACTTCAATGCCGCCAGCGCCAAGGTCATATTCAAAGGCCGCAACGTACACCCCGGCTATGCCAAGCACAAAATGCTCAACGCCAACCGCGTGGCCTACGAATTCGCCAATATGCTGCCCCGCAGCGAAACCCCCGAGCACACCGAGGGCTACGAAGGTTTCTACCACCTGACGGGCATAAGCGGCACGGTAGAGGAGGCCACCCTGAGCTACATCGTGCGCGACCACGACCGCGACCGCTTCGAGCGCCGCAAACGCGAAATGGAGCACCTGGCCAACAAAATAAACAACGAATTCGGCGAGGGCACCTGCACGCTGGTGCTCAAGGACCAATACTACAACATGCGCGAAAAAATAGAGCCCGACAACCTGCACGTGGTAAACCTGGCGCTGGAAGCGATGAAGGCCGTAGGCATCGTGCCCAAGGTGGTGCCCATCCGCGGCGGCACCGACGGCGCGCGCCTGTCGTTTATGGGCCTGCCTTGCCCCAACATCTTTGCCGGCGGAATGAATTTCCACGGACGGTTCGAATACCTGCCCGTGGCGTCGGCCGAAAAGGCCATGCAGACCATTCTTAAGATATGCGAGCTGGCCCGCTGAGCTTTAAAAGTCCCGCCGAAACCTTTTGATTATCTAAATACACATTCATATGAAGACTACTCCCTTTACCGACGTCCACATTGCGCTGGGCGCCAAAATGGCCGAATTTGCCGGCTACAATATGCCTATCGAGTACAGCGGCATCCTGCCCGAACACGAAACCGTCCTGACGGCGGTGGGCGTGTTCGACGTGTCGCATATGGGCGAGCTGTGGGCCACCGGCCCCAAGGCCCTGGAATTCCTGCAGAACCTCTGTTCCAACGACATTGCTTCGCTCACCGACGGCCAGGCCCAGTACAACTGTTTCCCCAACGGCCGCGGCGGCATCGTGGACGACCTTATTGTATATAAGGTAAAGGACGAATGCTACCTGCTGGTGGTGAACGCCTCCAACATAGACAAGGACTACGAGTGGTGCCTGTCGCACAATGCCGTGGGCGCCGACTTGAGCAACGCCTCCGCCGCCACCGCCCAGCTGGCCGTGCAAGGTCCCAAGGCCTTGGCTACGCTGCAGAAGCTTACCGACGTAGACCTGAGCCAGATTAAATACTACCACTTTGCCTACGGCACCCTGGCCGGTGTGCCCGACGTGCTCATTTCCAACACGGGCTACACCGGGGCCGGCGGTTTCGAAATTTATTTCCCCTGCGACAAGGGACAGCAGGTGTGGGACGCCGTGTTCGAGGCCGGCGCCGAATTCGGCATAAAGCCCATCGGCTTGGGCGCCCGCGACACCCTGCGCCTGGAAATGGGATTCTGCCTGTATGGCCACGACATAGACGACACCACTTCGCCGCTCGAAGCCGGGCTGGGGTGGATTACCAAATTCAAGGAGGGGAAAAATTTCCCCGACCGCGCCTTCCTCGAAGCCCAGAAGGCTCAGGGCGTCGGCCGCAAGCTGGTGGGATTCCAGATGGTGGACAAAGGCATTGCCCGCCAGGGCTACGAGCTTACCGATGACCAGGGCCAGGTAATTGGCCACGTCACGTCGGGCAGCATTTCGCCCAGCACCAAGATTGGCATAGGCCTGGGCTATGTGCAGACGGCCTTTGCCCAGCCGGGCACCGAGATTTTCGTGAGCATACGCAACCGCCGGCTCAAGGCCGTGGTGGCAAAACCGCCGTTCCGCAAGTAGCCCGACGAAATAATCCCCCTTTTTGGTTGCATAATTCCCCCTGGGGGAAGGGCAAACCCGCTAACATTGCCGCCGGTTTCCGTAGCAGGAGACCGGCGGTTTTTTGTGAATTACCTTTTTAATAATTAACGCTTATGAAAAAAATTACTCTTTCCCTTCTGTCGCTCTTGGTGGCCTTCGGGCTCCAGGCGAAAGTTACCGAAGTGAATGCTCCGGCCGATTACCAGGCAGCATTGGAAGCAGCCGCCAACGGCGACACTCTGTTGCTCACCACGTCGGGCTCCTACAAACATCAGCTGCTGCCTGCCGGCCGCGTCATTACCGTGATGGCTGCCGACACGGCCGAAGTCACCATCAACGGTGAATCCAAATTCGGCGAGTGTGATGGCGGCGGCATCTGCTACGAAAACGTCACCATTTCCAACTCGGGCCGTCTGTTCTGGGATTCGGGTACGGGCACCGTCGGTACCATCGAGCTCATCTCCTTCAAGAACTGCGACATCAAGGACATCGCCTACTCCCTGCTTTATTGCGCGGGCACCGACGCGGATGTCTGCCGCATCAAGAAGCTTGTCTTCGACAACTGCCTTATCCATCACACCAACACGGCCAGCTGGCAGCTCATTTATATGTGGTGCTACTGCGAAGAACTTGTGATGAACGAGTGCACCTACTACGACCAGGGCAACAGCTCGTCCTTGTTCAGTACCAGCAACAAATTCGAGGGAAGCATAAAGATTACCCTGACGCACAACACCTTCTACATTGGCGGTGATATCTTGACGCTGGGCGGCAACTACGGCGGCGGCGATTGCGCCCTGACCATGGAAGACAACATCATTGTGTGCCCCGACGGCAAGACCGCTGGCTGTGTAGCCAATATGTCGGCCGGTTTCTGGGACATCCAGACCAAGAACAACCTGCTGGTCGGATTCACTATGCCTACCGTGTCGGAAGAAATCGGTACGATTACCTCCGAGAACGACTATACGCTCGAAGGACTTGGCCTGAATGCCCAGGAGATCTTTGCCGATGCCGGCAACTCCGACTTTACTATTTACAGCGGCACTCCGCTGGCTACGGCTTCCACTACCGGCAGCGTGCTGGGCGCCAGCCGTTGGCTCAAGGACGTGCAGGTGGTGAATCTTACGCAGGGCCTGGCAGCCGGTGTGGATTCTCTGGCCGGAACCGTCAGCGGCCCCAAGGGCAAGGTGGAAAAAGGCCTGGAAGTGACGCTTACCGCCGTCAAGAACTTCGGTTACAAGTTTGTGAAGTGGGTGGACGCCAGCAATGCCACCGTCAGCGAAGAGGCGGCTCTTACCTTCACGGCTAACGAAGATTGCGAATACTATGCCGTGTTCGAACCGGTGAACGTGTACAAGCTCACTCTGGCTATCGATGGCGGCGGCAAGGTGATTATCGACGTGGCCGGCAAGGACGGCGGTTACGAATACTACGAAGAAGGCACTGTCCTGGTGCTGTCGGCCAAGAACAACCTGGTGCAGGAGTTTGCCTACTGGCAGGGCGACAACGACTTGGTATCGGCCTCGCCCGATGTGGAAATCACAATGAACGGCGACTACAGCATCACGGCCTACTTCCAGGCTAAGTCCTATATCTGCGGCTTCAACTTCGACGTCGACAAGGCCGTTACCATTGCCGGCTATCAGGCCGATTTGGTGAGCCCCAAGTATGCCGAACAAGACAACAAACCCGCTTGGCACTGCTACAATGCCTTTACCAACGAGGAAGCCTCCTATCTGGTGGGCAACTTCTTCGGTACCTACAATTCCTATGTTTGGAAAAAGGCCCCGATGGACGGCGAAACCGTGAAGAGTTATTATTTCCAGACCGTGCTGAACACCACCGGCTATTCCTCCGACGTTATCGTTGACTTCTATGTGTGCGGTATTTACTTCAGCTGGAACCAGGTGCTGCTGCAGACTTCCTACGACGGACTTGCCTGGGAAACGGCCGATACCATCCAGGTGACCGGCGGCTTTGTGGAGCACTGCGACACGCTGCCCTATTCTGCAAATAAGGAAACCTTCTATGTGCGCTTTATGCCGAATATGGCCGGCACCTATTCGGGCGATCCCGCCACTCAGAACGAGTGCGAGGCCTATCGTGACATCTACTTCCTGGCCGAATACGCCGATGCCCTGAAGCCCGTTATGAACGACGTGGACCTGCCCGTGCGTTACTACAACCTGATGGGCCAGCTGGTGAGCGCCGACACCAAGGGCGTGATAATCCGCGTGCAAGGCAAGAACGCCCAGAAGATAATGAACCGCTAAGCATTGGTTCCCCCCGATAACAGAAAACCGTCATTCCCTCCCTTTGGGGATGACGGTTTCTTTTTCTTCGTATTTTAGCCCCCGAAAACTGCCCTATGAATCAGCTTGCAAAACTGCTTTTACCGTGGCTGCTGACGGCCTTCTGCGCTGTCGGCCTGCACGCCGAATCCTTCCTGACCAGCCGTCGGCTCACGTCCGACAATCCGGCCATACAGGGAGTTATCTACGACGTCATCCAAGACCACGAGGGCTTTATCTGGTTCAGTACTTTCAACGGGCTGCACCGCTACGACGGCACCGACATCGTGCACTACAAGCCCTCGTCGGGCAGCGCCGCCTCGGCTATGCCCAACCGCATAAACGTTGTTCGCGAAAACTCGCAGGGCGACATCTGGTGCTGGGGCAACAATCTGTATCTGTTTGGCCGTCGCACCGAAGAATTCACCGACCTGAGTTCCGTAATGGCCCAGTATCCGCTTTCGGCCGACGACAAGCCGCTCGACGTCAACTGTGACCTGTGTCCCGGCTCGTCGGTCTTGTACTTCAGCCGCGATTTGCAGATACGCCTGTCGGATACCGATCCGCTGCACGACCACAGCCGTTGGGAAGGCCCGTGGGTGTCGCGCGTACGCCCCACGCGCGCTTTGCTGGATTCCCTCCTGGGCAACTACGAGCCCTATCGGGAAATACAGGCCGACGAAGCCCTTATTGTGCGCGCCGACCAACAGGGAAATTACTGGCTGCGCCGTTCCACCAGCCTCGATTGCATTACGCCCCACCACACGCCTTTCCATTTGGCCGACACGCCCGACCAATCGGAGGTGCGTTGCCTTATGACCGACCATCGGAACCGCAGCTGGTCGGGCACCAAGGGCGGCGAGGTGATGGTGTGCGACACGGCCGGACAAGTGCTTTATCTGACGCCCGACGGCCGTCTGGTAGCCAGGCGCACCTCCTTTGGCAGCCGGGCGTATGCCTTTTGCGAAACCCGCGACCATTGCCTGTGGATAGGCACCCGCGAAGACGGCCTTTACCGCTTGGAACCCACGGATTCCGACCGCCGGTTCCGGCCCACTCACTATTTGCACGATCCGCAGAATGCTTACTCTTTGGCCAGCAACGAAATATTCAGCCTGCTCGAAGACAGCCGGGGCCAGTTGTGGGTGGGTACCTTCGGCCACGGCGTGAATCTGTTCCGAAACGGGCTGTTCTTCCACCACGGCAACCGTCTGGCGGCCGATGCCCGCCGGTATCCCATCCACGTGCGCCAGATTTGCGAAATAGGTGCCGACACGCTGGTGGCCTGCTGCCAGGAGGGCCTGTTTACCTGGAGCGCCGACTTTGCCCGCGCCGAAGACATCTGCTTCTATGCTTCGGTAAAGCGGGGTATGGAACAGGATATTTCCGACATAGACGTGATGCAGTTTTTCCGCAACCGGCAGGGAACGGCCTATGCCGTCACCCGGAGCAACGGCCTGTGCCGGCTATTGTCCGACAACCTTTTGCAGGACAACCTGCGATTCGAATCCATCGGCACCGAAGACGGCCTGTTTTCCGATGCCACGCTTTCGCTGGCCGAGGATGCCCGGGGCCGCCTGTGGCTGTCGAGCTACAATTCCATCAGCTGCCTGGACCACGACAACATCCACACCTTTGGCGGACAGTATTTTTCGCGCACGCTGCGCTTTTCGGAATGCCTGCCCATAGTGTGGCAGGGCGAGCTGGTCTACGGCACCGAGAACGGCTGGCTGCACTTCCGCCCCGAACTGGTGGAAAAAGACCATCGGCCCTGCCAGGTGGTGTTTACCAACCTTACCGTCGAAAACCAGGCGGCCCGGAACCGACTGGGCAACGACAGCCTGATAGTCCTTGCTCCCGACGAACGTAACCTCAGCCTGAGCTTCGCCGGCCTGAACTATGCCGATCCCTCGGCCATCCGCTACAGCTATTGGCTCGAGGGAGTGGACCGCGATTGGATTCAGACCGAACAGACCACCATCACCTACCTGAACCTGCCGCCCGGCCGGCACGTGTTCCACCTGAAGTCCACCAACGCCGACGGCGTGTGGAATTCCTCCGACAAACGACTTGCCATACAGGTGACGCCCACCTTCCTGCAAAGCACGTTGGGCCATATAGTGCTGGCGCTTGTATTCCTGCTGCTGGTGGCCCTGTGCGTGTGGATATACCAGCGGTTTTTCCAGCTGCGCCACCATCTGGACGTGGAGCGCGAAATGACCGACATCAAACTGCGGTTCTTTACCGACGTCAGCCACGAACTGCGTACCCCTCTGACGCTTATCGAAGGCCCCGTGTCGGAAGTGCTCGACGACCAGGGCATACAGGGCGCCAGCCGCCGCCACCTGGAGTCCATCCAGAAGAACACCCGTCATATGCTGACGCTGGTAAACCAGATCCTGGACTTCCGCAAGTTGCAGAACAACAAGATGACGCTGATTATAGAATACCTGCCCATTGAACAGGTGCTCCGCAGTGTTATGGAGAATTTCGACGGCCTGGCCGAGGAACACCGCATTGCCTTTACGCTGCAAACCCTGCGCCGGCCCGAGACAGGTCCCGAAGGCCCGATGCTCTGGGTAGACCGCGACAAGGTAGAGAAAATAGGTTTCAACCTGCTGTCGAATGCCTTCAAGTACACGCCCGACGGCCGTTCCATTACCGTGGTGATGGAGGAACTGGAGCAAGAAGTGGCCATCTGTGTGTCGGACGAGGGCCGTGGAATGGATTCCGGCCAAACCGAGCGCCTGTTCAAACGCTTCGAAACCATTGCCGCCGACAATTTGCATCAGCCTTCGTCGGGCATAGGCCTGTCGCTGGTGAAGCAGTTTGCCGAGCTGCACCACGGACGGGTGGAAGTGCAGTCGGAACCCAACCAGGGCAGTCATTTCACCGTCCATTTGCCCAAGGGCCGTAACCACTTCCAGGACGACGACAACGTGCAGCTGCTGGCCCAGGACCAGCAGCCCGAAGCCCCGATGCAGCTGGAAACACCATCCTCCGACGATGCCGCCGCCGAACCCGAAAGCGGCGAAAAACCCATTGTATTGGTGGTGGAAGACAACGCCGAACTGCGCGGATTCATCCGCGAGATACTGCAGCCCGACTACCAGATTCTGGAGGCGGCCGATGGGGTGGAGGGCCTCGAGAAAGCCCGCCAATACTGGCCCAGCCTTATCCTGTCGGACGTGATGATGCCCCAGATGGACGGATTCCAGCTGGTGGAGGCCATCCGCGGCGACATAGACATCTATGCCGTGCCGATGGTGCTGCTTACGGCCAAGAGCCAGATAGACGACCGCGTGAAGGGAATGGACCTGGGCGCCGACGATTACATCATAAAACCCTTCTCGTCGAAGTACCTGAAGGCCCGCGTGCGCAACCTGCTCTTGCAGCAGCAACGCTTCAAACGGCGCCTGCTCCAGCAAATGGAAACGTCCGACGGCACCGTGGCCGACCTTTCCGGCGGCGAGAACGCCCAGCATCTGTCGGCAGCCGACCAGTTCTTTATGCAGGACTTGCAGTCGTTCGTGGAAAAGAACATCGACAACCCCGACCTGTCCATAAACGATTTTGCCAAGGGACTGTGTATGGGCCGCACGCGCTTTACCAAGAAGATAAAGCAGCTGTTCGACCTGACGCCGGTGATGTTTGTGCAGACAATGCGCATACAGCGGGCGCGCCAGCTGCTGTCCGACCCCGGCCTGAACGTGTCGGACGTGGCCTACCGCACCGGGTTCAACGATCCCAAGTACTTTACGCGCTGTTTCAAGAAATACTACGGCATTACGCCGCGCGAGTTCGCGTCGCACCGAAGCGGGCAATGACGCAAATGTGAATCTTTGTCGCAGCTGTTGCGGCCAGCGACGCAAAATAGGAGGCCGCCGGAACTGCATTCTGCAGCCCCGGCGGCCTTCGGTTTCTGTTCAATGGAAATCGCCTGCCGTTCAGTGTTTGCAGACGATGTCGGCCACTTGGGCCACGGCCTGGGGCAGGGCCTCGGCGTTGCGTCCGCCGGCCACGGCAAAGTGGGGCTGACCGCCGCCGTTGCCGCCTATAAGCTTGGCCGCTTCGCGCACCAGCTGGCCGGCGTTCAGCCCGCGGGCCACCAGGTCGGCGCCCAGACACACCGTCAGCAGCGGCTTTCCGTCGTGCTGTGTGCCCGCCACAAACAGCAGGTTGCCGTCCAGCTCGCCGCGCAGCTGCAGGGCGATGTCCTTCATACGGTCGGCAGTGGATTCGCCCACGTAGCTTATCAGGCAAACACCGTCGGCCGTTTGGGCCGCGGCTTTCAATTGGGCCTTCAGCTGCTGGGTTTTCTCCTGCTCGAAGGCCTCCAGCTGTTTCTTGAGGTTCTTGTTTTCGTCCACCATACGGCGCAGGGCATCCTGCACGTTGGGCACGCCCAGCAGGGCTTTTATGTCGGCCAGTTGGGCACTGAGCGAATCGATGTGGCTTTCCACGGCCGTGCCGGTAATGGCCTCGATGCGGCGTATGCCGGCCGCTACCGAGCTTTCCGACAGGATGCGTATCATACCGATCTGTCCGGTGGAGGGAATGTGGCAACCGCCGCACAGCTCTATGGACGGCCCGAACTTGATGACACGCACCTCGTCGCCGTATTTCTCGCCGAACAGGGCAATGGCGCCCATTTCCTTGGCTTGGGCAATGGGCACGTTGCGGTGTTCTTCCAGGGCAATGTCCTGGCGTATCATTTGGTTGGCCAGCTGTTCCACGCGGCGCAGTTCCTCGTCGGTCACTTTCTGGAAGTGGCTGAAGTCGAAGCGAAGACTGTCGGGCGTCACCAGCGAGCCCTTTTGCTCCACGTGAGTGCCCAGCACCTGGCGCAGGCAGTAGTCCAGCAGGTGCGTGGCCGTATGGTTGCGTTCCACGGCCAGCCGCGCCTCGGCGTCGATGCGGGCCACGAAGGTGGCCGTCACGTCCTGGGGCAGGGCGTCCGTCAGGCACACGGGCAGGTTGTTTTCGCGCTTGGTGTCGATGACCTTTATGCCCTTGGCATCCTGGCCGGCATCGGCGGGCAGCAGCCAGCCGCAGTCGCCGGTTTCACCGCCCATTTCGCCGTAGAAGGGCGTACGGGCCAGCACCAGCTGGTAGAAGGTCTTGTTCTTTTGCTTTATCTGGCGGTAGCGCAGTATCTCGGTTTCGCATTCCATAAAGTCGTAGCCCACGAATTCGGGCGTGCCGGCGCGCAGTTCCACCCAGTCGCCGTTTTCCACGGCGGCGGCGTTGCGGGCGCGCTGCTTCTGCTGCTGCATCTCGGCGTCGAAGCCCTCGGTGTCGGCCGTCAGGCCGTTTTCGCGCAGGATAAGTTCGGTCAGGTCCAGCGGAAATCCGTAGGTGTCGTACAGGGTGAACACATCCTTGCCTGGCACTTGGGTGGCGCCGGTGGCCTTTACGCCGTCCATTACCTTGTCGAGCAGCTTTATGCCGGTCTCGAGCGTGCGCAGGAAGGCTTCTTCCTCCTCCTTGATGACCTTTTCCACCAGGGCCTTCTGGGCAATCAGTTCGGGATAGGCCTCGCCCATAGTGTCGATGAGCACCGGCAAGAGCTGGTAAAGGAAGGCCTGGCGCCGGCCTAGGAACGTGTAGCCGTAACGCACGGCCCGGCGCAGGATGCGGCGTATCACGTAGCCAGCCTTGGCGTTGGACGGCAGCTGGCCGTCGGTAATGGCAAACGAAATGGTGCGGATGTGGTCGGCCACCACGCGCATAGCCACGTCGGCCTTGGAATCCTGGCCGTAGGCAATGCCGCACATCTTGCCTATCTCGGCAATGATGGGCTGGAATATGTCGGTGTCGTAGTTGGACGTCTTGCCTTGCAGGGTGCGCACCAGGCGCTCGAATCCCATACCGGTGTCTATGACGTGCTCGGGCAGTTTCTCGAGCGAGCCGTTGGCCATACGGTTGTACTGCATGAACACGATGTTCCAGATTTCTATTACCTGAGGATGGTCGTGGTTCACCAGCTCGCGGCCCGGCGTCTGCGCCTTCTCGGCCTCGCAGCGGCTGTCGTAGTGTATTTCGGAGCAGGGGCCGCAGGGACCCGTGTCGCCCATCTGCCAGAAATTGTCGTGCTTGTTGCCGTTGAGTATGTGGTCCTTGGGCAGGAAACGCTCCCAGATGCCGGCGGCTTCGTTGTCGCGTTCCACGCCCTCGTCTGGCGCGCCTTCGAACACGGTGGCATACAGGTTGGCCGGGTTCAGTCCCAGCACGTCCACCAGGTATTCCCAGGCCCACGAAATGGCTTCCTCCTTAAAATAGTCGCCGAACGACCAGTTGCCCAGCATCTCGAACATAGTGTGGTGGTAGGTGTCGTGGCCCACTTCTTCCAGGTCGTTGTGCTTTCCGCTGGCCCGCAGGCACTTCTGGCTGTCGGCCGCACGGCTGAACTTCTTTTCCACGTTGCCCAGGATGATGTCCTTGAACTGGTTCATTCCGGCATTGGTGAACATAAGCGTGGGATCGCCCTTGAGCACCATAGGCGCCGAGGGGACAATGGTGCAACCCTTGGAGGCGAAGAACTTGAGAAAACTGTCGCGGATTTCTTTGGCGGTAAGCATTGGTGGTAAAATTTGTAAAACGGCCGCAAAAGTACGTTTTTATTCTTACTTTTGCGCCCTGCCAAACCAAAAAGAGCCGTGTCCAAGAAGCACATAAAATATTACTACGACGAAAATACCCTCAGCTACCAGCGCTGCGTTCCCAAGCCGGGCGAACGCTTTATGCGCGTGCTTACCTTTTTAATAATAGCGCTGTTGCTGGGATTTGCCGCCTTCCTGGGCTTTTCCAACCTGTTCGAGTCGCCCTCGGCCAAGCGCCTGCGCGAAGAAAACGAACGTATGGTGCTGCAATACGAGTTGCTGCTGCGCCAGACCCGCGAGCTGGAGGAAGTAATGGACGAGCTGGAAAAGCGCGACGACAATATGTACCGTGCCATACTGCAGGCCGAGCCCGCCGACAACCGCCGCACCGACCTGGAGCACTCGGCCCGCTACGAAATGTTTTCCGACCTGAGCCACAGCGGCTTGGTAAAGAACACTTCGCGCAAGGTGGACGAACTGGCCCACCGCATCTACGCCCAGTCCAAGTCGTACGACGAACTGGTGGACCTGATGCGCTACAACGAAGACCGCCTGGCCCACCTGCCGGCCATCCAGCCCGTGGAGAACAGCAAGCTGAAGCGCGAGGCCTCGGGCTACGGCGTGCGCATAGACCCCATTTACAAAAAGCCCAAGTTCCACGCCGGTATGGACTTTTCGGTGCCCGTGGGCTCGGACGTGTATGCCACGGCCGACGGCGTGGTTACCTACACCGGCTACCAGCGCGGCGGCTACGGCAACCTTGTGATAGTGGACCACGGCTACGGCTATACCACCTACTACGCCCACCTGAAAAACACCAACCGGGTGCGCAAGGGCCAGAAGGTGAAGCGCGGCGACGTGATAGCCGAAAGCGGCAACACCGGCAAGAGCACCGGTCCGCACCTGCACTACGAGGTGCGTTTCCACGGCAAGCCCGACAACCCCGTACACTATTATTTCCAGGATCTGACGGCCGAGGAGTACGACGATATGCTGCGCGACCTGGCCGACAGCGGTATGCCAATGGACTGATTATGGCCGAACGAATTTTCTGGTCTATCCGCGAAGTGTCCGAACTTATCGGCGTGCCGGCCTCCACCCTGCGCTACTGGGAGAAGGTTTTCGAAAATATTCACCCCAAAAAGTCCACCTCGTCGGACAACCGGCGGTATACGGCTGCCGACATTGAAGAACTGCGCAAAGTGCATTTCCTGGTGAAGGAAAAAGGCCTTCCGCTGGCTGAGGCGGCCAGACGGCTCAAGTCGGGCAATGCGGACGTGGATTCACAGATGGAGCTGAAGCGGCGCCTGCTGGCCGTGCGCGAGGAACTGGAGACACTCCGCCGCGAACTGGACGGCTGCCCGGTCCCCGATGCAGACGGGCAGGAGTAAAACCTGTTTTGCCCTTGAACTGTTAAAATTATTAAATTTTTAGTGGGGGCAACTAATTAGTGCTATTTTTGGCCGTTTAAAACAGTCATTTCGGTGGGACCGGCGGGTTCCGCCGAGCGATTGTCGTTTGTAGAACACTATTAATCAACTCTTATTATTAACCAAAACAAGTAATGCTTATGAAGAAAGTTTTGCTAACTTTTGCTGCTGCCCTTATGGTGGTGGCGGCAAGTGCGCAGACCACTGTATCGGTAAAGCGTTATCTGGCTGGCAGTGAGCTGAAGGACATCAAAGCCTCCACCGAAAACACCGGCCTGACGCCCAGCTATGCAGTAGGTTCGGCCGTTACTTACAAGGGTGGCAGCACCAGCACCGTTGCCACGGATTTGTACGTGGACGGCGCCAAGGTATCGGGTGACTATGTCATCTACCCCGCTACCGAACAGTCGGCCCTTACTGCCGACGAATGGGTAGGTATGAAGCTGGACGTGGCCGCCGGCTGCACGTTCAACCCCACCACGCTCACGGTGCATCTGGCTCCTGGCAACTCCTACAAATGGGACGTGGCGGTTTACAATGCCACCACCGACGAAAAGATTTGGAGTTCCGACGCTGCCTTCCAGGTGCAGGGCTACAACAATACCAGCAACCACGCGCTGGATATGATTACCTTCCGCCCCGACACCATTTATGGCAATGAGAAAGCTCATTCCTCCTATCAGAGCAGTCTGGACAAGGCCAACAAACTTCCCAATGACCTTGCCACTATGACCTTCGGCCTGAAACTTACCGAGGGCTCCTATTACGTAAAGGTGTTCTATTGGGGCAAGAAGGAAAAACCTCTTGCGCTGTACGAACTTACCCTGACAGGCAACATGACCGGCGGTGGTACTTACATCGCTCCTGTGGTGGATCGTCCCTCGAAGCTGGATTCGCTCTACTGGTTTGCCTATGAAATCAAAGATCGTTATATGTATAGCCAGTACAAGGCCAATCTGGCATACTACCTGAGTGAGGCCGATAGCAACACGGACTACGATGCCGTGTACCCCTTGCTCAAGAACGCCTACGACAAGGCCGTGGCTTCCGTAGAAGACTATGTGAGTCTGGCAAACGAAGTCGGAGTCGCCACCGACCTGGCCACTGCAAAGGGTAGCGAGGCTGCCGGTTACGAAACCTTCCAGGCCGCTATCACCAAAGCCAAGAACGTGATGACCAACGGCACTTCGGCCACCGTGGCCGGCGACGTGAAGACGCTCAAGATAGCCGAGAACGCCTTCCTGGCTGCGGCCGGTACGGCCGATGCTCCTGCCGACGTGACTGCCTTCATTCAGAATGCCGACTTCGAGGCCGGTCTGGATAACTGGAAGGTCAGCGCCACCGACACCACCGTCAAGTGGGAAGTGGCCGACGGCAGCGCCTACGGTTTCAAGGGCAAGGCCATCGTCGCCCAGAGCGCCAAGAAGTTCCAGAACTACACCATCTCTCAGACCATCACCAACATTCCGAACGGTGACTATCTGTTCAGCGCCACGGTGTACTACATCGAAGAAGCCAACTACGGCAAGGGCACCGTCAAGGTGACGGCCGGCGACAAGAGCGCCACCTGCTCCAAGTCCAGTGCCAGCGGCGGTGTGGAGACTTCCGTCAAGGTGCGTGTTTCCGACAACACCCTTACCTTCGGTATGGTGGAAACCGACAACAGCAACACCATCATCGCTTTTGCCGAACCCAAGCTGGAGTACTACAACTTCAAGTCGTGGGCCAAAATAAGCGCCGACTCCACCAAGGCCACCATCACCTGCCTTGAGGAACTCGACGACGCTCTGAAGTTCGACGGTTGGAAGGAAGGCGGCGACGTCATCCTGGAATTTGCCAACGGCAGCTATGCCCTGGGCACCAACATTGCCCGCAACTTCCCGAGCAACAACGGTAATCTGTATATCAAGGCCGCCAGCGGTGCCTCTCCTGTTATCCAGGGTAGCATCCGTCCCAACGACCTGAAGCTGCAGAACCTCATTATCGAGGGCATCACCTTCGCCGACTTTGCCAACAATACCGACAACTCGCCCCTGCACTTTGTCAAGGGCAAGGTGGACTCCATCTACAACGAAGTGGTTATCCGCAATTGTACCTTCAAGGATCTTCCCGCTTGCATCGTTCGTCTGAATGCCAACAACAACACCGAGAAGTACATCCACAGCATCGTCCTGGAGAACAACACCATCGACGGTATCGGACATCATCTGTTCCAGTTTGCCGGCGGCAAGGACTTCGGTCTGGCCAACTTCACCTTCCGCGAGAACAGCGTTAAGAATATGTACGCCACCGGCGGCCAGTTCTTCAACACTCCGCTCAGCGTGAATCCTTCGGCTTTGTCCGACTCCATCTACACGATGACTGTCGAGCACAACGTCTTCTACAAGATTGGCGGTATGTCTGACAGTGAACGCAACTTCTTGGAGTGCAACAAGGACAACAAGTGGAAGGAAGTTTATCTGAACTTCAACAACAACATCTTCTGGGAGCGCTACAGCGACAGCCTGTACGCCGAATCCAACCTGGCCCTGTTCAATGCCGACAGCACTCAGAAGGTGGAAGTGAACTTCCTGAACAACCTGCTTTCGAGCGCCAACGTCTATGCCAACGATGGTATTCTGGATGGTGAATGGGCCGACGTCAGCTTCCCCGTGAAGTCGGGTAACATCGTGCCCACCTTCAAGCACATCTATGCCGACAGCATCGACGGCTTCACCTACAACCCCGAAGCGAAGATGCTCAAGAGCAACTTCCTCTACACGGCCGGTACCAACGGTACGTACGTGGGTCGCGGAGCTGCCTACTATGCCTTCGACGTGGCTACCGACGGTGAATTCATTGTTGAGAACCTGGCCCAGTTCAAAGAGGTGATGGCCTACGACGCCAAGCCCGAGAACCTGCACATCCAGTTCAAGAACAACACCGACGAGGAAGGCTACTACAAGATGGAAATGAACGCCTATGCCTATCCGCAGAACTTCGGCGACGTGGTGTTCAGTGCCTACGAAGGTGCCACCCCGAAGGTGAGCGGTACGCTGGTGCGCTCGAGCAACGGTATGAAGGTGAACAACCTTATTGTTGACGGCTTTACGTTTGTCGAAGGCAATATGAAGGGCAAGACCGACGCTTCGCCCGTGTTCTTCCACAAGGGCATCAAGGATACCGTTATGAACGAGGTGATTATCCGCAACTGCTCGTTCTTCGACATGCCCGCTTGCATGATCCGTATCAATGCCAACGGCGACACCGAGAAGTACATCCACAAGGTGGTGGTCGAGAACAACGTCGTCGACGGTATCAACCACCACTTCTTCCAGTTTGTCGGCGGCAAGGCCTTCGGTACTTCCAGCTTCATCTTCCGCGAGAACGTGGTCAAGAATATGGCTGCCACCGGTGGTCAGCTCTTCAACACTCCGCTCAGCACGAAGCACCCGGCTACCGACTCCATCTACACGATGACCGTGGAACACAACGCCTTCTACAAGATCGGCGGTTGCGCCAAAGACCCCCGCAACTTCCTGGAAGCCAACAAGGACAACGACTGGAAGGAAGTGTACCTGAACTTCAACAACAACATCTTCTGGGAGCGCTACAGCGATTCTCTGTACTGCGAGTCCAACCTGGCCCTGTTCAATGCCGACAGCACTCAGAAGGTGGAAGTGAACTTCCTGAACAACCTGCTTTCGAGCGCCAACGTCTATGCCAACGAAGCTCTGGATGAGCCGATGGATATCGTCAGCTTCCCCGTGTCTTCGGGTAACATCGTGCCTACCTGCCAGCACATCCTGGCCGACAGCCTGCCCGGTTTCACCTACAGCCCCGATATGAACAAGCTGTGGTCGCTCAATCCGCTGTACACAATGGGTACCAACGGTACTTATGTAGGTCCGACCAGTATGTATAAGGTGGCTGGCTTCGAGCTGGTCAGCGACGGTGTGGTGGTCAAGGACAAGGCCTCTCTGGAAGATGCCTTCGCCTATGCCGACGAGAGCGGTATGGAAGACTACACCATCTATATGAAGAACTGCGAAGATGAAGGCGGTATCTACGACCTGGGTCACAAGGTGGCTTACGCTATGCCTCAGGCTGTGAAGAACTTCACCATCAAGAACTACGAAAAGGCCCAGCCCGTGGTGGTCGGCAGCTTCCGTCCCAGCAACGGTATTAAGGTCGAGAACTTCACCATCGAAGGTATCTCCTTCAACTATGCTCTGGCCCACGAAAACGGTATTGCTGAAGGTTATTCTACCGATGCGTCGCCCGTGTACTTCCACAAGGGTATCAAGGACACCATCAGCAACCAGCTCACCGTCCGCAACTGCTCGTTCTACGACATTCCTGCCTGTATTATCCGCATCAATGCCAACGGCGCCGAGAAGATCATCAACAAGGTGCTGGTAGAGAACAACTACGTTGACGGTATCGCTCACCACCTGTTCCAGTTCGCCGGCAAGAACATCGGCCTGGCCGACTTCGCCTTCCGCGAGAACGTGGTCAAGAATATGTACGCCACCGGCGGCCAGTTCTTCAACACGCACATCAGCCCGGCTCACCCGGCTACCGACAGCATCTATCACTTCACCGTCGAGCACAACACCTTCTACAAGATCGGTGGTTGCGCCTCTTCGGCTCGCAAGTTCATCGAATGCACCGATGCCAACAACTGGAGCGAGGTTTACTTCGACGTGAACAACAACATCTTCTGGGATCGTTACAGCTGGGAGAGCTTTGCCGAAAGCAATGTGACCCTGTTCACCGCCGACACCACCAAGCAGAAGGTTGAATTCAACTTCCTGAACAACGTGGTTTACCCCGTGAACGCCTATGCCAACGATGCTCTGGATGCTCCGAAGGATACCATCAGCTTCCCCGTGGACGCCGGTAACATCACTCCGACCTTTGCCAACATCTTCCTTACCGAAGACGAGGTGGCCAACTTCTGGGCCGACACGGCCGCTCTTACCATCTACAAGAGCTCCAAGTTCTACACCGCCGGTGTGAACAAAACCTACATTGGTGCTGCTGCCAGCTACGTGAACGATCCTATCATTCCCTTGTTCCCGCGCAACACCGTGTATGCTTGGGAATCGCCCGAAGGCAAGGCCTTCGAACAGGGTGGTAAGGCCGAGCACTACAATGCCGATGGTCTGCAGAATCAACGCATCAACTACGCTCAGGCTGGCTACTACACCCTCAGCGTGAACGGCAAGAAGGATCTGAGCACCGACTACATCCTGGTGACGCTCGACGAGGCCCTGGCCGAAGGTGACGTCATTACCATCACCGGCTTCCGCAACAAGAATGCCGCCGGCAAGACGTCGAATGCCTACTTCGTATTCTCTAACGGAACTACCTGCAACGACGGTACCGACGGTACGTACTACACCAACATCAACAACGAAGGTGGTGTGGACTTCGACGAAGACGGTGAAACTCCGAATACGGTCAGCTTCACCATTCCTGCTGCTGCTGCCGGAAGCACGAGCTTCCAGCTGACTCGCGAGAAGACCGGTACGAACCTGTTCATCACTCGCTTCGTGATTACCCGTGCCCTGGCTCCGAAGACTGTTTGGGACTTCACCGACATCCTGCCTGCGGATACGCTGGATTACGACGCTGCCACTTCCAACCTGGTGAACAGCTACAACAGCGATCCTACCACGTGGGGCCAGCTGAGCAACAGTGTGGCGCTGGATACCTGCGAAGTGATGATCAATGCCACCACGGCCTTCGAGCCCGCCCGCGGCCTGAAGTTTGCCTGCGATGGTAACAAGCAAGTCATGTTCCGCTGCTATCCGGAAGAATACGGTGGATTCCACTTCTACAGCAACAACAACTCGGTTAAGGTGTTCATCCCGGCCGAAGCCGGCAAGGACGTTGTCCTGACCGCGAAGGCCGACAACGAAATCACCATCGAGGCTCTGGCCGGCGCCAAGACCAACGGCAAGAACAGCCTGGAGAAGGGTGGTGCTTACGAAGAGATCCGCTTCGAAGCTACCGATGCCGAAGTGGTGCTGTCGCTGCCGAAGAAACTCTACATCCAGAAGATCGAAATCGCCGAGCATCAGGCTGTCGAAGCGCTGAACAAGGTTGAAATCGAAGCTACCGGTGTTATCTACGACATCTACGGTCGTCGCGTGTTCGACACCGTCGAAGGTCAGCTCTACATCCAGGATGGCAAGAAGTTCATCGGTAAATAAGTAATCTCCCGACGAAGGAACCCGGGGCAACGCCTCGGGCTCCTTCCGACCAACTTTCCGGGAAGCCCCGAGGCATCGCCTCGGGGCTTCTTTTCTTTAAGGGCTTCGGGGAATTGCCACGGTGGGGATTCTTGTGGTTTTGAGGAATTGCGTCGGGGGATTTTTGTGGCTTTGAGGCGTGGCCTGGGGCTCCTTCCGACAAACTTTCTTGGGAAACCCCGAGTTTGCGAATCTCGATGCACATAACGACAAAATGTGCATCGAGAATTTGTCTATTGGAAGGTTACTTTCTCGTTGAGGCCATTGGACGGTATGTGGCCTGGAGAACGGATTGTGGCTTCCGAAACTGCTTACGGTTTACGGAACGAATTACAGCTTAAGGAGCTGAGCGCGGCCTGCGGAGTTGCGCGTCGCTTGCGGAGCGCTGTATGGAATGGGGGAGAGCCTCTTGTCGGATTCGAACCAACGACCCCAGGATTACAAATCGAGTGCTCTGGCCAACTGAGCTAAAGAGGCAAGTGGGAAAGCTTACTATATCGCGCCGCTACAACCAAACTACCCTTGCTGCGGTCAAGCCCTGGGGGGATTCGTAGGGAGCTGGCCGTATAGGACTTTCCCGGCGGCAAAAGTACAATAAATAAAACACCGGGCAAGTCGGTTCCGAAAAAAATGCTACCTTCGCGGCTCGACCGACCAGAAGCTATATTATGGAAGAAAATAATTTCAATGGCACTCCCAACGCCGGAAGCCATTCCGAGGAATTTCGAAACGCCCCCTCTAGAATGCAGTATGCCGCCACCTACGGCCTGTATCTCGGGTTGATGTACGGCCTTATATATGTGCTTGGCAGCCTGTTCCCGCAATCGAAGGCCGTGAGCCTGATTTGCTCGCTGGCCCAGTTGCTGCTGCTTTTTGTGGGCTACCGCTTCGTGCGCAACTACCGCGATCGCTATCAGGACGGATTTATGTCGTTCAGCCAAGGCTGGACGCTCAGCTTCTGGATGTTTGCGTTCGGGGCACTCATAATGGCCGTGTTCCACTTTGTTCACTTCCGATTTGTGCGGCCCACCTATGTGCAGGACGTGTTCAACAACGTAATGATGACTCTGGAGCAGACGCAGAGCGTGATGCCCGAACAGCTTGAGGAACTGGCGCAGCACATTCCCACACCCATTCAAGTGACATTCTACGCCATCTGGGCCTACCTTGTTCTGGGGGCCATTGTGGGGGTGTTCTACGGTGCCATCGCCCGCCGTTCCGATTTCTGGGGCAACGGCAACGGCTACGACAACGAAAACGTCAACGACAACGGAAACGCCAACAGCAACGGAAATGGCAATGATAATGTCAACGCAAACGGCGACGACAACGGCAACGGCAATGTCAACGGGAATGCCAACGATAACATTAATGCCTCTGACGTAACACCCGGCGGCAACGCTGAATAAACAACGACCACAACAGCCTCAACAACCACCCAAAGCCAAGGTCAGGCAAAGGCAAAAGTCGGAAAACAAAGCCAAGGTCAGTCAAAAGCCAAAGTCAAAAAACGAAGCCAAGGTCAGGCAAAGGCCAAAGTCGGAAAACAAAGCCGGTAAACGCCAAGCTAAAACCACCCCCGAACGAATTAAATACTCAACCCTATGGATATAAGCATTGTAGTTCCCCTGTACAACGAGGCAGAATCGCTGCCCCACCTGTATGCCTGGATAGAAAAGGTGATGGCCGAAAACAACTACACCTACGAAGTGGTGTTCGTGAACGACGGCTCC
>R17__coassemble_439_pt1 | contig 20371 bp, 14 predicted proteins | sample R17__metabat2_high_PE_026 | metagenome-assembled genome bin R17
GGCGGCGCCTCAGCATAACAAGCAAGCTTGTTCTGCGTTCGGCTTGCACTACAGTGCATAATTCTACGGACGGCCGGTGGCATCCATTGGCCGGGACGGGTCGTCCGGATGGGAAAAGGCCAGAAGGCAGTAGGCCAGAAAGGCAAAGAGCGCCCCTACGATGTCGGCCGTCAGGTCTTGGGCATCGCGGCTGCGGTAATCGGTAAGGCCTTGCAGGTATTCGATGCCGCCGCCCACCACCACCGACAGAATCAGCACCCACCAGAACAGAGGTTTTAGCCGGCTGGTGTCGCCCCGCAGTTGCTCCCAGCGGGGACGCCGACGGTATTCCCAGATAAACACAGCGCCCAGGCAGAAATACATAGCGGCGTGGACCACCTTGTCGAAGCCTTGCGGCAGGGGCAGGTCGTCGGGAGAAATGTCGGAGAAGTCCATCAGGCACACCAGCAGAATCAGCAGGGTGCACAATAGGGTGAAGCTGTATTTAGGCCACTTTGGTAGAATCTGTCTCATATTCCATCGGGTTTTCGATAGGGCAAAAGTACAATTGTCGGAGAAATATCCAAAGCGGACAGGCTTTGATTACATAAACGAAAAGTTATTACATTTGCAACAAAAAATTAATATGTCAAATTTGTACGACAAGGGAGATATGGTGGCATTCGGCCTGCTGTTCGGCCAGGTGTTGCTGCTCAGGTGTCTGGCGTTTGCCCTGTGGGAGCGGCCCGTGGCCGAGGACGTGTCCGAGGACGCCCCGACGGAAATGCCGGTTTATGCGGCGGCCTCTGGCAGAAGGGATTCCGTTTCGGCCGAACTCAGGCAGTTTGCCGACAGCCTGCAGCGGGCCAGGTCGGCATCCCGACAGGGATATGCCGGGCGGAAATCTTATTCCAAATCGGGCCCGGGTTACGGTGAACGTCAATCTGGTGTTTCGGATTACGGTACCCGAAACGCTCCGGGCTATGGTCCCGGCGGGGGCGCGGCCTATGGCGGCACGGGGCGGAAACTCGGTTCCGGCAGCCGTGAGGCTTATGCCGAAAGCCAGTCGTCAGGCAAGGTTGAATCGCGGAACTTTTCCGAACGCAATTGGAATCCGCGCTCGGAAAATCCTTCCGGAACCGGCGCGGATTCCCGGCCGGAAAATCCTTTCGAGAACCGTGCGACATCGCGGCCGGAAAATTCCACTGGAACCGGCGCGGATTCCCGCTTGGAAAAAACCGCCGGAATTTTCCTGAATTCGGCCGATACCACCTTGCTCAAAACCCTGCCGGGCATCGGCTCCTACACGGCTAGTCGCATCGTGTCTTATCGCGAGTCGCTGGGCGGTTTTGTCTGCCTGCGCCAACTGGACGAAATAAAGGGGCTTCGGTCCGAGAATCTGGAAGCCCTCCGCAAATGTGCCGTGCGGCTGCCCGGTACCGACACTCTGGCCGACTGGAGGCAAGTCAATCCGCTGCCCGTCGATTCGGCCAGTCTGGAAAAGCTGATGATGCACCCTTATGTGTCGTTCTATCAGGCCAAGGCAATTACCCAGTTGCGCCAGACCCGGAAAACACCCATCGCCTGGGAGGATTTGGATTTTCTGGAGGAATTCACCGAGGCCGACCGGCTACGCCTGAAGCCCTACTGGCCCGGCAACGCCCTCCATTGATTCTTAAAGCGACAAAAGACGGACTATGCTTAGGAATAGTCCGTCCTTTGGGTTTGTCCATTTGCCGGGAACAGGGCTCCTACAACGATTTCTGGTAGGCGCGGCGGCGCTTGTGCTGGATTTTTTCCAGGTCGGCAAAGTTGGCCTGGTTCTTGAGGTTGGTCTCCAGAATGGAGGTGGTTTCCACGCGCTGCACCTGGTATTTCCCGAAGTAGGGACCCATATCGGCAAACAGCAGCGAGTTGATACCCTTGTCCTGGTATTCGGGCAGCACGGCTATGAGCAGCAGGTCGAAATCGTCTATCTTTTTGGCTTTCAGTGCCTTTATGCAATAGTACCAGCCCAGCGGGAAGATGCGTCCCCGGCATTTGCGGAGGGCGTCCGACAAACTGGGCATACCCACGCCCACGGCCACCACCTTGTCGTCGTCGTTCACCACCAAGGTCACGAAATCGTAGTTCACCAAGGGAAAATACATCTGGCAATAGTACTGCTTCTGCCGTTCGGTCATCGGCTGGTAGTTGTACAGCTTCTGGTAGGCAATGTCGAACACATCGAAGAAGGTGTAGCCGTAGCGCTTGACCAGTTCCTTGGCGTTCCTCACCTTCACGGCGTGCACGTGCGAGCGCTCTTCCACGATTTTCGCCACCCGTTTCATCCGTTCGGGGGCATCGGTGGGATGCTGAATCTGGTACTCAATCCAGTCGGCCTCCTTTTCCAGGCCGTAGCGCTCGAAAAAGTCCACGTAATAGGGGTAATTGTACAGACTGGCCATAGGAGCGTTGTAGTCGTAGCCCTCTAAGAGCAGGCCTTCGTGGTCGAAGTCGGTGAATCCCACCGGGCCGTTCAGCTGGTCCATACCTTGCTGGCGTCCCCATTCCGACACCTTGTCCAACAGGGCCTTGAATACTTCGTAGTCTTCGATGAAGTCGAACCAGCCGAAACGGCATTTCTTCACGTTCCACTTTTCGTTGGCGCGGCGGTTTACGATGCCGGCTATGCGACCGGCGGGACGTCCGTCCTTGTAGGCCATATACAGCACATAGTCGCATACTTCCAAGGCCGGGTTCTTGATAGGTTTGAAGGTGTTCTTCTCGTCGAAGATGAGCGGCGGACAGAAATAGGGATTTCCTTTATACAAGTCTATTCCGAACTTGACGAACTTGCCCAGTTGGCGCTTTTTGTCCAACTGCTTGATTACGATACTCATAATTTCCTCTTAAAATACACTTCGGGCCGGCCCGCAAAAGGGCGTCGCCCTATGTCTTTCGCTCACGGGCGGGCTTGCAAGCCCGCTCAAAGCGGGACAAAAGTAGTGAAATTATGTGAAAGAACAACAAAATCCTCAAGGGACCGTCGTTGCAGCGGCCTGTATGGAAAGGTCAGGACGGATTGGATGCCTTCCAAGGCGGGGCCTCGGCCCGTCAGTCAGATGCCTTCCGGGGCAGGCGTCAGCTCGCCGTTCACGTGCAGGTGGTCGAACACCACGTCCGAGGCGAATTCCACCCGGTTGCCGCGTTCCACGTTGTCGAAGAAGCAGTCCGACACGCGGATGTCGCTCACGTTATCCATTCCTTCCAGACCCATAACGAGCACGCCGTAACGGCTTTTCTGGCAGGTGACGTCCTGCATATGCACGTTGCGGACGGTGGGCGGAAAGTCGCGGGCGCAGTCTTCGCGGGCCTCGTAGTGCAGGTTTATCTTGAGCACCGCCTCGCGGCACTGGCCTACGCGGACGCGACGCACAAAGATGTTCTCGATCTTGCCGCCCCGGCAGGTGTTGGTCTTTATGCGGATGACGCGCTCCAGCTCGGGGCTGTCCATCACGCAGTCTTCCACGAACAGGTTGCGGAATCCGCCCGATATTTCGCTGCCAATCACCACGCCGCCGTGGCCGTTGGCCATATTGCAGCGGCGCACAATGATGTTTTCAGAGGGGATTGCCCAGCGGCGGCCGTCGTTGTTGCGTCCCGACTTGATGGCGATGCAGTCGTCGCCCGTGTCGAAGCGGCAGTTCTCTATGACGACGTTGCGGCACGATTCCGGGTCGCAGCCGTCGCCGTTGGGCCCGCGGTTCGACACCGTCACTCCGCGCACCCAAAGGTCTTCGCACATAAGCGGATGCAGCACCCAGAAGGGCGAGTTGAGCAGCGTGACGTCTTCGATAAGGATGGAACGGCACTTGTACAGGTTCACCGTCTGCGGACGCAGGGCGTCCTCGGGCGTCATAATGCGCCGGTCTGTCGGGAGCCGGTCTTCGGCGCTGCGCAGCAGACGGGCACGGCCGCCCAGGTTCTGTCCGGGCAGTCCTTCCTCCCAGCCGTATTTCCGGGCGCCGCACATACTCCACCAGCCGTCCTGGCCGTGGGCGTCTATGATGCCTTTTCCGGTCAGGCCCAGGTCGGTCTCGCCGTAGGCATATATAAAAGGATGGGTGTTGTAGCAGTCTACGCCCTCCCAGCGGGTGAGTACCGCGGGTTGGTAGAGCGAACGGTCGGACGCGAAGTCCAGCACGGCCCCCTCCTGCAGGTGCAGGTCCACGTGGCTTTTCAGGGTGATGGATCCCGTCAGGAAATGACCGGCCGGCACCACCACGTGTCCGCCGCCCAGCAGGCTGCATTCCGTAATGGCGCGGTTGATGGCTTCGTGGCAAAGCGTGGCCGAGTCGGCTACGGCTCCGAAGTCGCGGATGTCCAGCCAGCGGTCGGGAAATTCGGGTTGGCGCATATGGCGCTCGATGTCGGCCGCCTGTTTCCAGGCAGCGGCTACGGGGTCGGAGGGTTGGCAGGCCGGCAGGACGGCGGCCAGGGCCAGCAGGCAAAGAGTCTTCTTAATCATATCCTTATATTTTTCGCCAGAAATCGCGCGAGAACAGCAGCAGGACGGTATATATTTCCAGACGTCCCACCAGCATCAGAAAGGCCATCCACCACTTGGCAAAGGCCGGCAGGGTGGCAAAGCTGGCAAAATAGTCGCCCAGGCCGGGCCCTACGTTGCCCAGCGTGCTTATGGAAATGCCCAGGGCTTCTTCCATATTCAGCCCCAACGCAAAGAACAGCCCGGTACTCACCAGCACCAGCAGGATATACATAAACAGGAATCCCGACAGACTGGATATGGTGGAGGCGGGCAGGGCCTTGCCGTTGTACATCACCGGCAACACCGCGTTGGGATGCACGTCGCGCTTCATCTCGTTCACGCAGGTCTTGCCGCAGATAACCAGCCGGCCTATCTTGATGTTGCCCGAGGTGGATCCCGACATAGCGCCGGTGCACATAAGCAGTATGAGCAGGAACCTCAGGCAGGGCGCCCAGGTACTGAACTTGGCCGTGGCAAATCCGGTGGTGGTGATGATGGATACGGTGTGGAAGAATCCCTGACGCAGGGCACCGCCCACGCGCTGCGAGCCGGTTGCCGCCAGCAAAACGGCCGTCGCCAGCCCGAAGACAAGCACCGCCAGCACGTACCAGCGGAACTCCTCGTTCTGTCTTACCTTGTTTATATGGCCGCTGCACAGCTGGTAAATCATCACGAAACTGGTGCCGGCCAGGAACATAAATACGCCGATCACCGTGTCGATGTAGGTCGAGTTCCAGTAGCCTATGCTGGCGTTGCGGGTGGAAAAACCTCCTGTGCCCATCGTGGTGAAGGAATGACACAAGGCGTCGAACCAGTCCATCGGACCGGCGGCCAGCAACAGCGTCTCGGCCAGGGTAAGGCCGGCATATACCAGCCACATACGCTTGGCCGTACCGCTCAGGCGCGGATGCAGTTTGTCGTATACCGGGCCGGTTACCTCGGCCGTGAACAGTTGGAAGCTGTTCAGCTTGAGCAGCGGTACCACGGCCAGCGACAGCAGGATGATGCCGATGCCGCCCAGCCACTGGATAAGGCTGCGCCAGAACAGGATGGCGTGCGAGAGCGACTCCACGTCGGTAAGGATGCTCGAACCGGTGGTGGTGAACCCCGAAATGCTTTCGAAAAAGGCATCGGTGAAGTTGCGGAACGACCCGCACAGGCAGAAGGGTATGGATCCGAACAGCGAGAACAGCACCCACACCATAGTCACGATGACGAAACTTTCGTGCTTGCCTATTTCGGTGCGGGCCTTTATGCCCAGCAGGCAGAGCAGCAGCCCGCCGGCAACGGTCATCGCGGCCGACTGTACGAACAGCCAGGCGTCGCTTTCGCGGTAGAGGAATCCCACGCCGGCCGCCACGAGCATCAGCAGGCATTCGATAAACAGCAGAATGCCCAGGAACCGGAATATGAACCGCAGGTTGAAGGGGGATTTGGCCATCAGTTGAAGTATTTGTCCAGTTTCTGCAGGCTGGAGTTGGCGCAGAACACCACCACGCGGTCGCCGGGCAGAATCCGGGTGTTTCCGTAGATGATGATACCCTGTCCGTCGCGGATAAGTCCGCCCAGACTCACCTCGTCGGGCAGCAGCAGGTCTTTTACCGGGTGGCGGGTGACGCGCGCCCCTTCCTTTACGATGAATTCGGCCACGTCGGCGTCGGCAAAGGTGAGGCATTTCATATTGGCCACGTCGGCGTCCAGCATCATCTGGTATATGTAGCTGGCGGCAATCAGTTTCTTGTTGATGACGATGCCTATGTCCAGGTTCTCGGCCAGGGGAATGTAGTCCAGGTTCTCCACCTCGGCCACGGTGCGCTGCACCCCGAAGCGCTTGGCGGCCAGGCACGAGAATATGTTGGTCTCGGCGCTGCCGGTAAGGGCTATGTAGGCCTCGGTGTTCTCGATGCCCTCGTCGCGCAGCAGGTCTACGTCGCGGCCGTCGCCCTGAATCACCATCACATTGGAACCCAGTTGCTCCTTGACGTATTCCGAACGCGCCTTTCCGTGCTCTATTATCTTGACGTCGAAGCGTTTGGCCATTTCGCGCGCGGCCATTACGGCAATGCGGCTGCCGCCCATTATCATCACGTCGTGTACGCTCTCCACCGGCTTGCCGGCAATCTTGCGCACCGTGTCGATGTGGTCGGGCGTCGCGATGAAGTACACCATATCGTCTTCCTGGATGCAGTCGTTGCCCTTGGGGATGATGGTCTGCGTGCGCCGCTTGATGGCCGCCACACGGCAGTGTTCGTCGGACGAGAAAATGTCTTTCAGCTTTTTGCCCAGGATGGGCGCGTTGCCGCGTATCTTGAGCCCGATAAGCACCAGGGCTCCCTTGTCGAATTCGTGGAACTGACGCACCCAGGGCCGGTCCACGGTGTCGGCAATGTCCTTGGCCGCCAGGATTTCCGGACAGATGAGCCGGTTTATGCCCAGCGAACGGAAGTATTCCTGGTTTTCGGGAGTCATATATTCCGGGCTTTCCACCCGGGCCACCGTCTTGCGGGCCCCCAGCCGGGAGGCCAGGTAGCAGGCCGTGATGTTGCGGCATTCCTCGGGAGTGACGCCGATGAACAGGTCGGCTTTCTCGCAGCCGGCCTCGCGCAGCTTGTCGATGGAGTTGGGCGAACCGTACAGGGTTAGCAGATCGTAGTTGGCATTGAGCGAGTTGAGCACGTCTTCGCGCTCGTCCAGGACGGTGATGCTGTGCTTTTCCTTCGACAGCATCTTGGCCAGATGGGTGCCCACTTCGCCGGCGCCGGCAATGATTATCTTCATAGGGTTTCCTGAATGAATTCCAAAAGGGTTTGGTGCAGACTGTCCTGGTCCAGCCCGCACATCCGGTGCTGCTGGGCCACGTTGGCGTGCTCTATGAAGCGGTCGGGCAGGCCCAGGCGCTTCACGGCGGGACGGTAGCCCCGGTCGGCCAGGGCCTCCGTCAGGGCCGAGCCGAATCCGCCGGCCGTGCAACCGTTCTCGACGGTGACCAGCTTGGCAAAGGTTTTTCCGATTTCGTCTACCAGTTCTTCGTCGATGGGCTTGATAAAGCGGAAATCGTAGTGGGCCACCGACAGGCCGGGATGGGCGGTCTCCAGTTCGCGTATGACGGCCTCGACGGTGAGTCCGATGGGGCCGACGGTGGCCACGGCCAGGTCGCGGCCTTCGTGCCGGCGTACGCCCTTTCCCACAGGCAGCTCGTGCATCTCGTTCTTCCAGTTCACCACATAGCCCTTGCCCCGCGGGTATCGGATTACAAAGGGCCGGTCGGCCAGTTTCTGGGCCGTGAACATCAGGTTCCGGAAGTCCACCTCGTCGATGGGCGAGGCAATGGTAAGGTTGGGAATGCAACGCAAGGCGGCGATGTCGTAGGCCCCCTGGTGGGTCACCCCGTCTTCGCCCACCAGCCCGGCACGGTCCAGGCAGAGCACCACCGGCAGCCGGTTTATGGCCACGTCGTGGATTATGTTGTCGTAGGCCCGCTGGGCAAAGGTGGAGTAGAGGTTGCAGAAGGGAATCATTCCCTCTTTGGCCAACCCGGCCGAGAACGTCACCGCGTGGCCTTCGGCAATGCCCACGTCGAACACCCGGTCGGGAAATTCCTTGGCCAGTATGTTCAGGCCGCAACCGGTGGGCATGGCCGGGGTGACGGCCACGATGCGGTTGTTTTTGGCTGCCAGTTCGCACAGCGTGCGTCCGAACACTTCCTGGAACTTGACGGGCTGGGTGCCGTCGTCTGGTGCCTGCAGGCTGGCGCCGGTGGAAATGTCGAATTTGCCGGGAGCGTGGAAGCGGGTGGCGTCCAGCTCGGCCGGTTCGTAGCCTTTTCCCTTGACGGTGCACACGTGCAGCACCCGGGGTCCGGTCATATTCTTGATGGTGTCCAGCACGCGCACCAGGTTCTTGATGTCGTGCCCGTCCACCGGCCCGAAATAGCGGATGTCCAAGCCCTCGAATATGTTGTTGCGGTTGTTGTGGAACAGGCCCATCAGGCTGTTGGAGAAACGCAGGATGCGGTTTTTGCGCGAATCGTTCATCCAGCCCAGCTTGCGGAACAGCTTGTAAAGCCGCCAGCGCAGGTTGTTGTAGTGCTGCGAGGTGGCAATGCGGGCCATTTCGCGGCCGAATCCGCCCACGCTTCGGTCTATGGAGTGCTTGTTGTCGTTCAGGATTATCAGCACGTTGTTGCGGTATTCCGACAGGTTGTTCAGCCCTTCGTAGGCCAGGCCGCCGCCCATCGCCCCGTCGCCTATGACGGCCGCCACCACACGCTTTTCGGCCTGGAACTGGGCGGCAACGTCCATACCCAGCGCCGCCGAAATGGAATTGGAGGCGTGTCCGGCCACAAAGGCGTCGTAGGGACTCTCGTCGGGGTTGGGAAAGCCGCTTATGCCGTCCAGCCGGCGGTTGGTGTGGAAAACGCGGCGCCGTCCGGTAAGAATCTTGTGTCCGTAGGCCTGGTGCCCTACGTCCCACACAATGCGGTCGTGGGGTGTGTCCAGGGTATAGTGAAGGGCCACGGTGAGTTCCACGGTGCCCAGGCTGGCGGCCAGGTGCCCCGGGTTTTCCGACAGCTCCTTGATGATGAACTGCCTTATCTCGGCGCACACTTCGGGCAGCTGGGAAACGTCCAGCCGCTTTAGGTCGTCGGGAGAATCTATCGTGTCCAGCAAGGGAAATTCCAAATCCATTTTGTCTGTTGAAAACGCACAAAAGTAGTGTCTTTTGCCTTAAAAAGAAAAACAATTCAAGCCGTGCAGCTTTCCCGTCGAAATGATACCTTTGTCCCCGTTATGGAATTCAGAACCCTTGTCCCTGTCCGTCAGGCCGTCAGCCTGAATCACGCCGACCGTATTGTCTGTATGGGGTCCTGCTTTGCCGATACCATTGGCGGCCGTCTGGCTTCCCAGGGTTTCCGGGTGACGCAGAATCCCTTCGGCGTGCTGTACAATCCGATGTCGGTGGTAAAGTCGCTGGAGCGTCTGTGCTACCGCATCCCCTTCAAAGAATCCGATTTGTTCGAATACAACGAGCTGTACGGCAGTTTTGCCCATCACAGCCGCTTCTCCGGCCCCGACCGTCGGCAGGTACTGGCCGGCATAGAACGCAGTTTCGAACAGGCGGCCGAGGCTATGGAATCGGCCACCTGCCTTATCCTTACTTTCGGAACGGCCTGGGTGTATGCCCTGTCCGACACCGGCAAAATCGTGGCCAACTGCCACAAGATGCCCGACTATATGTTTGTGCGCCGCCGGCTGGAGGTGGCCGAGATCGTGGAATACTACACCGAATTCCTGGGCCAGCTCTTCGGACGCAAACCCGGCCTGAAGGTGATTCTTACCGTCAGTCCCATACGCCACTTCAAGGACGGGGCTCACGAAAACACCCTGAGCAAGTCGGTGCTGCACCTGGCCGTGGAGGAATTGGAGGCGGCTTTCCCGGGCGTGTGTTATTTCCCGGCCTACGAACTGCTGACCGACGACCTGCGCGACTACCGTTTCTACGCCGACGATATGCTGCATCCTTCGGCCGCGGCCGTCGGATACATCTGGGAAGCCTTCGCCCAGTTCGCCTTCGACAAATCCACCCGCGAGGTGATAACCCAGCTCGAGCAGGTGCACAAGGCAATGGAACACCGCCCGATGCATCCGGGCGAGCCGGCCTACCGCCAGTTTGCCCAAAAGAACATCGCGGCCCTGGAACTGCTGCAGCTGAAGGCGCCCGATCTGGACCTGAACGCCGAAAAACAATTTTTCAACGATATTCTTCTGACATAGACCGGCCGATGGCGCGCCTGTGCCCTTGGCCGACTTTTGTCTGTCATTAACGATTGCAATGAAATACACTCTCAAGGAACTGGCCTGCATCCTGGGCGCCGAGCGCCGGGAATGCCGCCTGTCCGACGGACGCCGCCGTCCGGAACTTCCGTTGTCCGAGTGGCTTACCGACAGCCGCCGGCTGGTGGACCCCGAAAAGACACTCTTTTTTGCCCTGAAGACGCAGATCAACGACGGGCACCGCTATATCCCCGATCTGTACCGCCGGGGCGTCCGGGCCTTCGTGGTGTCCGACACTTCGTATGCCTCCGAGGCGCCCGAAGCCGATTTCCTGGTGGTGGAGGATACGCTCCGCGCCCTGCAGTCGATGGCCTGCGACATACGCCGCCGCCTGCATATGCCCCTGTTGGCCATTGCCGGCAGCAACGGAAAAACCATCGTCAAGGAATGGCTGTGGCAACTGCTGCGGCAGGACAGGAACGTGAGCCGTTCGCCGGGCAGCTACAATTCCCAGCTGGGCGTGCCTCTGTCGCTCACCCTTATCGACCCCGACAGCCAGCTGGCCATTCTGGAAGCCGGCATCTCGCAGCCGGGCGAAATGGACACGCTGGAGCATATGCTCAAGCCCGACTACGGCCTGATGACCAACCTGGGTCCGGCCCACCAGGAAAACTTCCAGAGCCTGGAGCAGAAGCTTTCCGAGAAGCTCAGTCTGTTCCGCGGGGTCAAGAAACTGGTATATTGTGCCGACGACCCGCGCATAGACCAGGCCGTACGTAATGCCTTTACCCCAGAGCGCCGCTTTGCCTGGACAATGGCCGGCCAAGCCGGCGCTGAACTCTCGTTCCAGGCAACTTACGGCGACGAATCCACCCAGATACAAGTGCTTTGGGACGGCCGTCCCGAATCGTTCACGCTGCCCTTTACCGACAGCGCCTCCATTCAGAACGCCTTGCACTGCCTGGCATTCCTGGCTATGTACGAGCAGGAGTCCGGCCGGCGCTTCGAAGCCCCCTGGCTGTCGGCGCGGCTGCGCCAGCTGGAGCCGGTGGCCATGCGCCTGGAAGTGAAGCAGGGCAAGAACGGCTGCGTGCTCATAAACGATACCTACAATTCCGACCTTCAGGCGCTGGAACTCGCCTTGGATTTCCAGAGCCGGCGTTCGGTGGCCAAGTCCAAGTCGCTGGCGCTCATCCTGTCCGACATCTACCAGACGGGAAAGCCTCGCGAAACCCTGTACCGCAGCGTGGCCGCCTTGCTGGCCCAAAGGCACATCGACCGCTTCGTGGGCATAGGCGAGGGGCTGGTTTCCTGCGCCCACCTGTTCCCGGAGTCTTCGTCGTTCTTCCTGACCACGGACGATTTCCTGGCCTCGCCGCTGGCAGACAGCTTCCACAACGAACTGGTGCTCATAAAGGGCTCGCGCCGCTTCGGGTTCGAACGGATCACGGCCAGTCTGTCGCTCAAGTCTCACGCCACGGTAATGGAAGTGAACCTGGACGCCTTGGTGCACAACTTCAAGTATTTCCGTTCCTTGCTGAAACCAGCTACCAAGCTGGTGGCAATGGTGAAGGCCGAGGCCTACGGGCTGGGCGCCCTCGAAGTAGGAAAGACGCTTCAGGCCCACGCCTGCGATGCTTTGGCCGTGGCCGTGGCCGACGAGGGCGTGGCCCTGCGGCAGGGCGGCATTACCATTCCCATCCTGATAATGAATCCCGAACCTTCGGTGTTCCCCATTTGCTGTGAATACAACCTGGAACCCGAGGTGTACAGCTTCAAGCTGCTCGACGCCTTTGTGCGTTCGGCCGAGACGCTGGGCGTGCACAATGTGCCGGTGCATCTCAAGCTCGATACCGGAATGCACCGCCTGGGCTTCTCCGAAGACGACCTTCCCGAGCTGGTCAGCCGTCTGAATTCCCAAAAGCAACTGACGGTGCGCAGCGTGTTCTCCCACCTGGCGGGCAGCGACGAAGACTGTTTCGACGACTATACGCTGCGGCAGTGGAACGCCTTCGACTCTATGACGTCGTATCTGCGGGCCCGCTTGCCCTATGCCATCGACCGGCACATCCTGAATTCGGCCGGCATCGAGCGCTTTCCCCAGTGGCAGTGCGAGTGCGTCAGGCTGGGCATTGGCCTGTACGGGCAGTCGGTGGTGCATCCCGAAGCCCTGCGGCAGGTGGCTTCGCTCAAGACCCAGATTCTTCAGATTCATACCTATAAAAAAGGAGAGACCATCGGCTACAGCCGTACCACGCGCCTGGAGCGCGATTCGCGCATCGCCGTCCTGCCCATAGGCTACGCCGACGGATTCAACCGCCACAACCGCGACCATACGGTGCTGGTGAACGGCTGCCGGGCCCGCATTATGGGCAATATCTGTATGGACGTGTGTATGATAGACGTCACCGACATTCCGGCCGAGGAGGGCGACAGCGTCACCATATTCGGCGAAGGCCTCACCGTCTCCGAAATGGCCGGCCGTATGGGCACCATCTCCTACGAAATACTCACCTCCGTTTCCCAGCGGGTCAAACGCATATACTATCACGAATAATCGCTAAACCATTCCAGCGCATCCTATGAAGAAATTCTTTGCCGTCCTGGTGGCAACCGCCGCCGTCCTGAGCCTTCCGGCCCAGTCGTATGTTACCGTAGAAGCACCCGAGGCACCCTTCGGATTCGAGCCGCTCCGGATGTACGTGTTTCCCCAGAAAGATTTCCCCATAACCAAATACGGTGCCAGGCCCGGCGACGCCAAGGCCAATACGGCGGCCTTTGCCAAGGCTATGGCGGCTTGCCACAAGGCGGGCGGCGGCCGCGTGGTGGTGCCTGCCGGCGAATGGCTCACCGGCCCCATCCATTTCCAGAGCAATTGCAACCTGTATCTGAGCCAGGATGCCAAGCTGGTGTTCGACGACGACGTGACGCTGTATTATCCGGCCGTGCTGTCGTCGTTCGAGGGCTCCGAGTGTATGAACATTTCGCCGCTGATATATGCCTTCGAGTGCCAGAACGTGGGCATAAGCGGCCCGGGAACGCTCGCGCCCAAGATGGCTTTCTGGCGCACTTGGTTCAAGCGCCCCGAATCGCACATCCAGGCCACCCGTCAGCTCTATGCGATGTGTGCCACCCAGGTGCCGGCCGAGTACCGCCATATGGAGGCCGAGGGCGTGCAGATGCGTCCCCACCTTATCCAGTTCAACCGCTGCACCAACGTCCAGCTGGACGGCTTCAAGATACGTGAAAGCCCCTTCTGGACCATCCATACCTTTATGTGCCGCGACGTATGGGCCCACGACCTGGACGTGTACGCCCACGGCCACAACAACGACGGCATCGACCTGGAAATGACACAGCACGTCGTGGTGGAGAACTGCACCTTCGACCAAGGCGACGATGCGGTGGTGCTGAAGGCCGGCCGCAATGCCGACGGCTGGGCGCTGGATATGCCCACCAGCGACGTGGTGGTGCGCCATTGCGAAATAATCCAGGGCCATTGCCTGCTGGGCATAGGCAGCGAACTTTCGGGCGGCGTGCGCCGGGTGTATATGCACGACTGCCATTCCTCCGACCAGGTATACCGTCTGTTCTACATCAAGACCAACCACCGGCGCGGCGGCGTCATCGAGGATATCACCGTCGAAAACGTGTCGGCCACCGATATGTACCGCGTGTTCGAAATAGACACCGACGTGCTGTACCAGTGGCGCAGCATCGTGCCTACCTTCGAGACCAAAATCACCAAAATCCGCAATATCACCATCCGGAATGCCCGTGCCGTCAATGCCGATGCCGTGTACGAGCTGCGCGGTGACGAACGCGACCCCCTCGAGAACATTACCGTCGAGAGCGTGCACGTCGACACCCTGCACCAGTTCGTCAACAAGGTGGAATTCGTCAAGGGACTCAGCGTGAAGGACATCACCTGGGACGAATTCCTGAACGACCCGGTCAGTATCTCCGTGTCGGGATTCGTGCCCGGCCGCTAGTCCGGCCTTGCCCGGCCGACCTTCCGCGAGAACGGCAGACGGGCTCGTGCCCGGCCGAGATTCTTTGGAAGCGACGGATGTGTCCGGGTTAGGTCGTAACCTGTGTGCGGCATTGTGGAAAATGGAGCGAAGGCGAAATTTAAGGGGCAGACTAAGGTGCAAACGGAAATATAATTGCTATTTTTGCCCCGTTTGAGGCCTTGTTGGAACCAGCCAGTTGCGATGTGGCCGCAAATCTGTGTTTAACAATTCAATTCAATCGATAAAAACTATGGCAAATCATCCCAAAGTTGGTATCCGTCCCATCATCGACGGTCGCGAGCGTGGCGTGCGTGAAAGCCTCGAAGTGCAGACTATGAATATGGCCAAGAGCGTGGAAAAGCTCCTGTCGTCCACCCTTAAGTACGGCGACGGCACGCCCGTGCAGTGTGTCATTGCCGACGGCACCATCGGCCGCGTGGCCGAGGCGGCTGCCTGTGCCGAAAAGTTCGAACGCGAAGGCGTGGGCCTCACCATCAGCGTCACTCCCTGCTGGTGCTACGGCACGGAAACCATCGATATGAATCCCTATTATCCGAAGGCCATCTGGGGCTTCAACGGAACCGAGCGTCCCGGCGCCGTCTATCTGGCGGCTGCGCTGGCCGGTCACAACCAGAAAGGTCTGCCCACCTTCGGCATCTACGGCCGTCACGTGCAGGATGCCACCGATACCGAAATTCCCGAAGACGTGCAGGAAAAGCTCATCCGCTTTGCCAAGGCCGGCATTGCCGTGGCCGAAATGCGCGGCAAGTCCTACCTGTCCATCGGCGGCCCGGCTATGGGTATCGCCGGTTCCACGGTGGATCCCGATTTCTTCCAGGAATACCTGGGTATGCGCAACGAATACATCGATATGATCGAGGTGGAGCGCCGCATCGACAAGGGCATCTTCGATCCCGAGGAATACAAGAAGGCCTATGAATGGACCGTCAAGCACTGCAAGGTGAACGAAGGCCACGACTACAACACCCTGTGGCAGCACACCCGTGAGGAAAAGGATTCCGATTGGGAATTCATCGTCAAGATGTATCTGATTATCCGCGACCTTATGTCGGGCAATCCCAAGCTGAAGGCTCTCGGCTTCGGCGAGGAATCGCTGGGCCACAACGCCATCGCCGCCGGTTTCCAAGGCCAGCGCCAGTGGACCGACTACCTGCCCAACTGCGACTTCCCCGAAGCCCTGCTCAACACCTCGTTCGACTGGAACGGCCGTCGCCGTCCGTACATCCTGGCCACCGAGAACGACTCGCTCAACGGCATTTCGATGCTGTTCGGCCACCTGCTCACCAACTGCGCCGTGATGTTCTCCGACGTGCGTTCCTATTGGAGCCCTGAATCGGTGTTGCGCTGCACCGGCCATAAGCTGGAAGGCCGCGCCGCCAACGGATTCATCCATCTCATCAACTCGGGAGCCACGGCCCTCGATGCCACCGGCCAGTGCACCGGCGCCGACGGCAAGCCCGCGATGAAGCCTTTCTGGGAGGTTACCGAAGAGGAAGAAAAGAAGTGCCTCGAAGCCACCACGTGGTATCCGGCCGACTGCGGCTATTTCCGCGGAGGCGGTTTCTCGTCGCAGTTCCTGAGCAAGGGCGAAATGCCGGTCACGATGATGCGTCTGAACCTTGTCAAAGGCCAGGGCCCGGTGCTGCAGCTGGCCGAGGGCTGGACGGTAGACATCCATCCCGAAGCCTTCGACATCATCAACAAGCGCACCGACAAGACCTGGCCCACCACTTTCTTTGCTCCGCGGCTCAACCAGACGGCCCAGTTCAAGGACGTCTACAGCGTAATGAACAACTGGGGCGCCAACCACGGAGCCATTGCCTATGGCCACATCGGAGCCGATCTTATCACGATGGCTTCCATCCTGCGTATTCCGGTGTGTATGCACAACGTCGAGGAAGACAAGATATTCCGTCCCTCGGCCTGGAATGCCTTCGGTATGGACTTCGAGGGGGCCGACTACCGTGCCTGCCAGAACTTCGGTCCCATTTACAAATAGCACTCATCCGACCGCTGCCTTTTCCTTCCCTGGAAGGGCAGCGGCCCTTTTTCCTTATTATATATGACAGAAAATCCGTCGTCGGCGGCCAAGGTCGCCAAAACGCAGATGGTCACCCGCGACTTTCTGCTGTCCTTTGTATTGGTGACCATCCTGTTCCCCCTGTGGGGCTTTGCCAACGATATCACCAATCCTATGGTGCGCGCCTTTTCCAAGGTGCTGCTTATGAGCAATTTCCAAGGCTCGCTGGTGCAGTTCGCCTTTTACGGCGGCTATTTTGCGATGGCTTTCGTGGCGGCCTGGTTCATTAAAAAGCATTCCTACAAGAGCGGCATCATTCTGGGACTCGGCCTGTACGCCACGGGCGCTTTCCTGTTCTATCCTTCCAGTATGGGACACGCTTTCTGGCCCTTCCTGGTGTCGTATTTTATCCTCACCTGCGGCCTCTCGTTCCTGGAAACCAGCGCCAATCCCTACATTCTGTCGATGGGTTCACCCGAAACGGCCACCCGTCGGCTCAATTTTGCGCAGTCGTTCAATCCGATGGGCTCTCTGTTGGGTATGTTCACGGCCCAGCAGCTTATCCTGAGCCGTCTGAACAACACCGACATCAAGTCGCTCACTATGTTGGAGTCCCTCGATCCGGCGGCCTATGACACCCTGACGGCCAATCCCGACAAAATAGACTTCAAGGCTGTCCGCGAGGCAATATGTGCGGCCGATCCGGCGGCTTTCGAGGCTATGCGCTCGGCCGACCTCATCACCATCCGTAATCCCTATCTGGCCATCGGGGCCGTAGTGCTGCTGGTGATGATTGTGTTCCTGCTGGCGCGTACGCCCAAATGCCAGCAGACGGGCGAATTCAACCTCCGTGCCACCCTGGGCCGTCTGCTCCGCAACAAGCGCTATTACGAGGGCGTCATCGCCCAGTTCTTCTATGTGGGTGTCCAGATTATGTGCTGGACCTTCATCATCCATTATGCCGAAATGGAACTGGGCATCGACAATTCCAAGGCGCAGCTGTACAACATCGTGGCTATGGCCATTTTCTGCGGCAGCCGCTTTGTGTGCACCTACCTGCTCAAGTACGTGCGTCCGGGCCAGCTGCTCAAGTTCTTGGCTTTCGGCGGAATGGCTCTGGTGTTGGGGGTCATCTTTGTGCGCGGTATGGCCGGACTTTACTGCCTGGTGGGCGTGTCGGCCTGTATGTCGCTTATGTTCCCCACCATTTACGGCATTGCGCTCGAAGGAATAGGGGAGGATGCTGAATTCGGCGCCGCCGGCCTTATAATGGCCATCCTGGGCGGATCGGTTATGCCGCCGCTGCAGGCCCTGATGATAGACCAACCGACCATTCTGGGCCTTTCCGGCGTAAGGTTCTCCTTCTTCCTGCCGTTCATATGTTTTGTGGTGATTGCCATCTACGGTCACCGCAACCGCGCCCTGGCCCGCTGACGGTCAGTCTATACCTTATTTAGATTATAATAGACATTATGGAAACTGTCAATCCAACTTTGGTGCCGAAATACCGTCTGGCCGACGGCGCCGAAATCCCCGTCGTGGGCCTGGGAACCTTCGGCTCGGACAATTACGGCCCCGATGTCATAGCGGCCGCCGTCAAGGAAGCCGTCAAAGCCGGCTATCGTCACATAGACTGCGCTGCCGTCTACGGCAACGAAAAGGAAATAGGTCAATCGCTCCGTGAGCTCTTTGCCGAAGGAGTGGTGCGCCGCGAAGATCTGTGGATTACCTCCAAGGTGTGGAACGACCGCCACGACGACATCGAAGGCGCTTGCCGCCAGTCGTTGAGCGATCTGGGCCTGGACTACCTGGACCTTTACCTGGTGCATTGGCCTTTCCCCAACTACCACGCTCCCAAGGTCAGTGTGGAATCGCGCGATCCCAACGCCCGCCCCTACATCCACGAGGAATATATGCAGGTATGGCGCGCTATGGAATCGCTGGTAGATGCTGGCCTGGTGCGTCATATCGGTACTTCCAATATGACCCGTCCCAAGATGGAACTGCTGCTTCGCGACTGCCGTATAAAACCGGCCTTTAACGAAATGGAACTGCATCCGCATTTCCAACAGCCGGAATTCAAGGCCTATCTGGAGGCCAACGGCATCAAGGCCATCGGTTTTTGCCCCATAGGCTCGCCCAACCGGCCCGAGCGCGACAAGACGCCCGACGATACGGTGCCCATCGAGGATCCCGTCATTGTGGAAATTGCCGGGCGTCACGGGGTGCATCCGGCAGTCATTTGCCTTAAATGGGCCGTGCAGAACGGACAGATACCCATTCCGTTCTCTGTCAAGCCGCCCAAGTTTGTCAGCAACCTGCGTTCGGCTACCGAAGACCCGCTCACGGCCGAGGAAATGGCTGCCATCCGCGGCTGCGACCGCAATTGCCGGTTTATCAAGGGGCAGGTGTTTATGTGGAAGACCGCCCGTTCCTGGCACGACCTTTGGGACGAGGACGGCACCATCTGGCAATAAAATGTCTTGAAATAATTCGGTTCTCTGCTATATAAAATAGTAACTACTTGTTATTCAGTATGTCATTTGGATAGTACTATTTATCCGTTTTCGTGTCATGACACTTTTGCCCGGTTGCTGCATAGTTACGGCTGTACGTTTCGGCGTTAAGCGCGGATGCATTGAAAATGGGCTATAAAAATGTGAGAACCCTGCAGGATAGTTTCTGAATTTATCGAATTTTTACCATAATCGGTCGGACGGAGAAATCCGTCGGACTCACAATTAATTGAATCAATGAAAAAGACAATGAAAGCCGCCTATCTGCCTGGAAACAGCACGGTGGTAATGAAAGATGTGGAAATCCCCGAGCCCGGGCACGGCGAGGTGCTTATCAAAATGAAGTCGTCTACCATCTGCGGCAGCGACATCCGGGCCATTTATCGCGAGCATACCGGAAAGGGCCCCGAAGGTTATCAGGACAAAATCTGCGGACACGAGCCCAGCGGACAGATTGTGAAATGCGGCCCCGGTCTGCGCCGTTTCAAGGAAGGCGACCGCGTGGTGGTATATCATATTTCCGGTTGCGGTGTGTGCAACGACTGCCGCCGCGGCTATATGATCAGCTGTACCAGCCCCTATCGCCGTGCCTATGGTTGGCAGCGCGACGGTGGTATGGCCGAATATATGCTGGCCGAGGAGAAAGACTTGGTGGCGCTTCCCGATTCCCTTACCTACACCGACGGCGCCCAGATTGCCTGTGGTTTCGGAACGGTTTACGAGGGCCTCGAGAAAATAGGCATCTGCGGCAACGATGCCGTGCTCGTGGTGGGCCTGGGTCCGGTAGGCCTGGCTTCGCTTATGCTGGCCCGCGCTATGGGAGCTACCAAGCTTATCGGTGTGGACACGGTGCAGGAACGTCTCGACATAGCCAAGTCCAAGGGCCTGGCCGACGAAGTGTTCCTGTCGGACGCCTCTGCCTTCGACAAGATTATGGCGCTTACCGGCGGCAATGGCGTGGAGCGTGCCGTCGATTGCTCGGGCAATACCTACGGCCGTCAGTTGGCCGTCCGGGCCACCCGCAAATGGGGCAAGGTGGTGTTCATAGGCGAGGGTGGTACGGTGGAACTGGCGCCCAGCCCCGATATGATTCATCCGCAGAAGACCATCTACGGTTCGTGGGTAACCAACATCTGGCGTATGGAAGAGTTGGTGGAACGCATCGTCCGCTGGGGCATCCATCCCGAAGATCTGGTAACCAACCGTTTCACCCTCGAAAACGCCGCCGAAGGTTACAAACTGATGGACGGCGGCAAGTGCGGCAAGGTGGCCATCGTCTTCGACGAGGAAATAAAATAGGCCCGACATACGGCCTGTGTAATAGGAGCGACCGGAATTCCCGGTCGCTCTTTTTTGTTGCAGGTACGGCTTCCCGGGCGCGAAAGACGGAGATTCCGCTCCCGTTCCCGTGGTTTTCTGCCTTTTCGGGCGCGAAAGACGGAGATACCGCTCCCGTTTATGTGGTTCGCTGCTTTCCCGGGCGCGAAAACGGCTTTTCTGCGCCCGTTTCCGTGGTT
>R17__coassemble_441_pt1 | contig 20327 bp, 13 predicted proteins | sample R17__metabat2_high_PE_026 | metagenome-assembled genome bin R17
GTTAAAAAGCGCGAGTTCCGCGCCCTGTGGATCCAGCGTATCAACGCTGCTGCCCGCCTCGAAGGTTATTCCTACAGCCGCCTGATGGGTGCCCTGCACAAAGCCGGCATCGAAATAAACCGTAAAGTGCTGGCCGACCTCGCTATGAACGAGCCCCAGGCTTTCAAGGCCATCGTGGAAAAAGCCAAGAACGCATAAGATTCCCTACCGGATACAACAAAAGAGAGGCCGACCCAAAAGGGTCGGTCTCTTTTTTTTGTGGTATTTTGTGGAAACCCGACTTCGTGAAAAAGAAGCCGTGCTGACGTAAAAGCGAAAACTCCGTATGACAAGGATTTGAGTGTCGACCTTCCTTTGTAATCTGCCGTGCCCCCGTAGAGGCAAATTCCCGAAGGAATTGCAGCCCGCCATTGGAAAAGCCGAACCAGTCTCGGTGTTTCGATTAATTTGATGAGTTTCCCAATAATTGATCAACACGGCTTCCGAATGCGAAAATACTGCCCAGACTTGATTCTACCATAGAATCGGGCCACTTTTTATCAACATTTTTCGCGCGGCACGGAAGCGTGGAATCTGCGACCTTGATTTGCGGTGGCAAATCTCACGGACTTGCCAGCGAAACCCAGGCCAGCCCGATTTCGGAAGGCTCAGATCAGGTCGTCCGAGAAATACGAAGGCGGCGTGCGGCGCAGGTTGTAGTTCGACGACATAATTTCGCCATAGGCCCCCGCCGAACGGATGGCCACCAGGTCGCCCCGTTGGGTATGCGGCAAAAGGACGTCCCGGCCGAAACAGTCGGACGACTCGCAGATGGGACCCACCACGTCGTATTTCTCCAGGGTCGGCGAAAGATCTTGAATAGCCGGCGAAGCGCCCTGGGCAGTCGCCGGAAGGCCTTGAGCAGCCGCCGACAGATTCTCTATCTTGTGATAGGCCTGGTACAGGGCCGGCCGGATAAGGTCGGTCATTCCGGCGTCCAGAATGGCAAACTGACGCAGACTTCCCTGCTTGACATACAGCACTTTGGAAATAAGACTGCCGCACTGGGCCACCACCGACCGGCCCGGCTCCACGTGCAGGGTCTGGTCGGGACGCAGCCGGAGCATCTTGCGGAAATTGGCCAGATATTCGGCAAAATTGGGCACCGATGCCTCGTCGGGATAATGATAGTCCACGCCCAGGCCTCCGCCTACGTTTATGTGCTCCAGCAGCACCTTCCGGCGGGCCAGACGCTCCTGTATTTCGTTCACGCGCACGCACAGTCCGGCAAAATTGTTCATTTCCAGAATCTGGGACCCTATGTGGAAATGAAGGCCCACCAGTTGGACGTGGGCCAGTTCCTCGGTACGGTCCACCACCCGGTCCAAATCCTCCAGGGCTATGCCGAACTTGTTTTCCTTGAGACCGGTAGTGATGTAATGATGGGTGTCGGCCTGCACGTCGGGGTTCACTCGGAGGGCCACCCGGGCCGTCTGGCCCATTGCGCCGGCCAGGGAGTCGATTACTTCCAGTTCGGGCACCGACTCCACGTTGAAGCAGAAAATGCCGGCCTCGAGCGCCAGCTTTATTTCCCAGTCGGCCTTGCCCACTCCGGCAAACACCACGCGCGATGCGGGGAATCCGGCCTGAAGCGCCGCCTTTATCTCGCCGCCGCTTACGCAGTCCACTCCCAGGCCCGCCTGACGTATTTCGCTCAGGATCCGGGGATTGGCGTTTGCCTTAAGGGCATAGTGCACCTGTATGCGCTGGCGCTGCGATTCGGTGCGCAAGGTGTTGAGCGTGCAGCGCAGCACGTCCAAGTCGTAGTAATAGAAGGGAGTCTGCCGTTCGGCAAAGGCCCCCAGCGGAAAAAGGGTTCTTGATGCCATAATGCAATCCGTCGGCCCGGCAAGCCCCAGTCGGACCCGCCGGAATAAAATCAGTCGAACAGGCAGTCGCTAAGCGCCTGAAGCGTGCGCTGCTTGTCTTCCGACTTTACCAGCATAGAAATATTGTAGTTGCTGCCGCCGTAGGAAATCATACGCACGGGAATGTCCTTGACGGCTTCCACCACCTTGGTTTCGAAACCGACGTTGTCCCATTCCATATCGCCCACGACGCACACGATGACCATATCCTTGTCGACGGTGACCGTGCCTATCTTGCGCAGTTCGTCCAGGATGTCGGGCAGGTTGCGGTTGTTGTCGATGGTCATCGAGATGCCCACCTCGGAGGTGCACACCATATCGATGGAAGTCTGATAGCTTTCGAAAATCTCGAACACGCGGCGCAGGAAACCGTAGGCCAGCAGCATCCGGCCCGATTTTATCTTGATGGCCGTGATGTTTTCCTTGGCCGCCACGGCCTTGATCTTGTGGCGTTCGGTATGGTTGGAAATAAGCGTTCCGGGCGCCTCGGGCTGCATCGTATTGAGCAGGCGGACGGGAATCTTGGCCAGTTTGGCCGGCAGCACGCTGGACGGATGCAGTATCTTGGCCCCGAAATAGGCCAGCTCGGCCGCTTCGTCGAAACTCAGGAACGCCACGGGAGCCGTCTTCTGCACCACCCGCGGATCGTTGTTGTGCATACCGTCTATGTCGGTCCATATCTGGATTTCCTCGGCACCGATGGCCGCTCCTATGAGCGAGGCCGAATAGTCGCTGCCGCCGCGGGTGAGGTTGTCCACCTCGCCGTAGGCATTCAGGCAGATAAAGCCTTGCGTCACATATATGTCGGCCGAGGCATTCTCCTCCAGCAGACGGCAGAAGTTTTCCTTCAGGTACACCGTGTCGGGCTCGGCGTTCTTGTTGATGCGCATAAAGTCGAAGGCCGGCAGCAGCACCGCCTTGTGCCCTTTTTCGAGCAAGTAATTGGTGAAGATAAGCGTCGACAGCAGTTCGCCCTGAGCCACGATGGCCTTCTCCTCGAACAGCGTGAACAGCTTTTTGGTGAACGAACGGATATAGTCGAACACCGGCCGGAGGCTTTCCAGCGTCCTGGCCTTGTATTCTTCGGTGGCATAGAGCTCGTTCACCACACGGAAGTACTTCAGTTCCATAGCGTTGATAAGCTCGTTCGCCCCGTCGGGGTTCTTCTTGTACAGGTAGCCGGCAATTTCCAGCAGGCCGTTGGTCGTGCCCGACATTGCCGACAGCACCACCACCTTGCGCTGGCCGTCGGATAGGACGCGCTCCACGTTTTTCATACGCTCTGCGGAACCTACGGACGTCCCGCCAAACTTCATCACTTTCATCGTAGTATGGTTTTAATTGTTGTTGTCCGATATAAGCCGGTGGTCTTCGCACCGGAGCACCCGGCCGGGGAAACGCTCCAGGAATCCCAGGTTGTGGGTGGTCATAATCACCGTGGTACCCGACTGGCGGATGGAGTGCAGCAGTTGCACGATGCCGTCGCCCGTCTCGGGGTCGAGGTTGCCCGTGGGCTCGTCGGCCAGGATGACGGCCGGGCTGTTGAGCAGCGCGCGCGCAATGACGATTCGCTGCTGCTCGCCGCCGGAAAGTTCGTGCGGCATTTTGTAGCCCTTGTTGGGCATATTCACCTGGTCGAGCACCTCGCCTATGCGCCGGTTTATCTCCTGGCGGTCCTTCCAGCCGGTAGACTGCAGGACAAACTTCAGGTTGTCCTGCACGCTGCGGTCGGTGAGCAGTTTGAAGTCCTGGAACACGATGCCCAGTTCGCGACGCAGGGCCAGGGCCTTGCGCGGACGCATCCGAAGCAGGTCGTATCCGAATATGCGGGCCTCGGCATCGGCCGACTGGTGTCTGAGCGGCACCTCGGCATACAGGGTCTTGAGCAGGGTGCTCTTGCCCGAGCCGACCTTGCCTATAAGGTAGACAAAGTCGCCCGCCGACACTTCGAATTCCACGTCCTTGAGCACCACGTAGTCGTCCAGACAAACGTCCAGATGACTGTAGCGGATAAGTGCCTCGTTTTCCATCGCTTCCATTGGTTAGTTCAGATTATGCCGGATCCGTTTTTTTGCATCGGCTCGCGGATCCGTATATTTGTGACGGCTCTTGAGTTCGTTTATTTGTGACGGCTCTTGAGTTCGCGGCCCAGGTCTTCGAGGCGGTAGCCCTTGGACGTGAGCAGCACAATAAGGTGGTACACCAGGTCGGAGGCCTCGTACAGGAAGCGTTCGTCGTTGCCGTCGACGGCTTCGATAACCGTTTCCACGGCCTCCTCGCCCACTTTCTGGGCCATACGGTTCACGCCGTCGCGGAAGAGCGAAGTGGTATAGGAATGTTCGGGCATTTCCTCGTGGCGGCGGTCTATGAAATCCTGCAGGTATTTCAGGAACAGGAAATCGTCGAAATCGTTCTTTTCGTTGAAACAGGTGTCCCAGCCTTCGTGGCACACCGGTCCTTCGGGACGGGCCTTTATGAGCAGGGTATCGTGGTCGCAGTCGTCCAGGATTTCCTCCACGTTCAGGAAATTGCCGCTGGTTTCGCCCTTGGTCCAAAGGCACTGGCGGGTGCGGCTGTAGAAAGTCACCTTTCCGGAACGCTCGGTCTGGGCCAGCGCTTCGGGATTCATAAATCCCAGCATCAATACCTTTCCGGTACGGCTATCCTGTACGATGGCAGGCACCAGCCCGCCCATTTTCTCAAAGTCTAAATTCATGATAATCTAACAGTTATTCCTTCTTGGTTCAAGTATTTCTTAAGTTCTGGCAGGGCTATCTCTCCGAAATGGAAGACGCTGGCGGCCAGCGCCGCATCGGCCTGCCCCACCGTAAAGGCATCGCGGAAATGTTCCATCGTGCCGGCCCCGCCCGAGGCAATCACCGGAATGTCCAGGCGGGAAGTCAGAGCGGCCAGCGCCTCGTTGGCATAGCCGTTCTTCACTCCGTCGTGGTTCATACTGGTAAACAGGATTTCGCCGGCTCCGCGGTCCTGGGCTTCCAGGGCCCATTCCAACAAGCAGCGGTCGGTGGGAACGCGGCCTCCGCCGGCATAGCAGCGCCACCGTCCGTCGGATTCCAGGCGCGCATCGATGGCCACCACACACATCTGGGAGCCGAAATTGCGGGCTATATCGTTGATTAGCTGCGGATTCTTGAGGGCCGCCGAATTCACCGACGCCTTGTCGGCCCCGGCCCCCAACAGCCGCTCTATGTCGGCCAGTTCGTTTATGCCTCCGCCCACGGTAAAGGGAATGCTTATGCGGGCCGCCACGCGCTTGACCAGATCGGTGAAGGTCTTGCGGCCTTCGTGCGTGGCAGTGATGTCCAGATACACCAGTTCGTCGGCACCCTGACGGCTGTAGGCCTCGCCCAGCGCCACCGGATCGCCGGCCTCGCGGAGGTTTTCGAAATGAATGCCCTTGACGGTGCGGCCGTCCTTGACATCCAGGCAAGGTATGATTCGTTTGGCTAGCATAGGTAGGGTTTCAAATCGTTCAGACGGATGCGGCCTTCGTACAGGGCCTTTCCAAAGATGACCGCCGGCAGCCCCGCCGCCGACAGCGCCTCCAGATCGGCCACCGACGACACACCGCCGCTGGCTATCAGGTACAGTCCGGGGCATTCCGCCAGAATGCGACGGTACAGCTCCACCGAAGGGCCGGCCAGCATTCCGTCGCGGCTTATGTCGGTGCAGATGGTCTTTTGCACGCCCTTTTGCATATATTCCTTTATAAAAGGCATCAGTTCGGTCTGAGTGGATTCCTGCCAGCCGTTCACGGCTATCTTGCCGTCGCGGCAGTCGGATCCCAGTATAATGCGCTCGCCGCCGTAGCTTTCCAGCCAGCGGCCGAACACCTCGGGGTGCCGGAGCGCTATGCTGCCGCCCGTCACCATCGCAGCCCCGCAGCCGAAGGCCACGCGCAGGTCGTCGTCGCTCTTGAGCCCGCCGCCGAAATCCACCGTGAGCGAGGTATGGCCGGCCACCTGCTCCAGCACTTTCCAGTTGACTATATGCCGGGCCTTGGCCCCGTCCAGGTCTACCATATGCAGGCGACGGATGCCGGCGTCCTCGAAGGCCTTGGCCACTTCCAGCGGGTGTTCGTCGTACACCTTCCGGGTGGCATAGTCGCCCTGCGAGAGCCTGACACAGCGGCCTTCAATTATGTCGATGGCGGGAATCAGTTCCATAGTCAGCAAAGCTCCAAAAAGTTACGCAAAATACGGCTGCCCAGTTCGCTGCTCTTTTCGGGATGGAACTGGACGGCATAGAAGTTGTCGCGCTGCAGGGCCGCGCTGTAGGGCTGGGAAAAAGTGGTCGTGGCCACGGTCTGAGGGCAGAGACCGGCGTAATAGCTGTGCACGTAATACACATAGGCGCCTTCCATATCGGGCGCGAAGAGCGGCCCTTGCAGCTTCTCTATCGTGTTCCAGCCCATCTGGGGTATCTTGAAGGCCCGGTCGGGACTCTGGAAACGGCGCACTTCGGTATCGAAGATGCCCAGGCAGTCCACGTTGCCCTCCTCGGAACGGCGGCACATAAGCTGCAGTCCTATGCAAATGCCCAGCACAGGCTGGCGCAGGGAACGGATCACCTGGTCCAGGCCACTGGCCCTGAGGCAGGCCATCGTGGTGGACGCCTCGCCCACTCCCGGAAAAATCACTTTGCCGGCGGCGGCCAGTTGGGCCGGATCGTCGGTAAGCAGCGGCTCCACGCCCAGCCGACGCAGGGCGTGAATCACCGAGTGGATGTTTCCGGCATTGTATTTTACTATGGCTACGTTCATCTTTTTCTGCTCATTGGTCAGGCCTGGCGCAAATCGTGTTTCGGCTCCAGGCCCAAGGCGGCCGCCGTCTGGAGCATATAGTCGTAGGCTGCCTCGAATTCGTTGGGAATGACGCCGTCCAGGATGGCGTCCTTGATGGCGGTCTTGATGTCGCCCACCTGACGGCAGGGCGCCAGCTCGAACACCTTCATTATAAGTTCTCCGTCCACCGGCGGCTGCATGTTGCGGATGCGGTCGCGCTCTTCCAGGTCGCGCATCTTTTCGCGCACCAGCTGGAAATTGTCCAGGTAGCGGCGCACCTTCTCGGCGTTCTTCGAGGTGACGTCGGCCTCGCAAAGAAGCATCAGGTCTTCCAGATCGTCTCCGGCATCGAAGAGCAGCCGGCGCACGGCCGAATCGGTCACCTCCTCCTCTACCAGGGCTATGGGACGCATATGCAATCCCACCAGCTTCTGGACGTATTTCATTTTTTCGTTCATCGGCAGCTTGAGCCGGCGGAACAGGCGGGGAATCATTTTCTCGCCCACGAAGTTGTGGTTGTGGAAGGTCCAGCCCAGCCGGGCGTCGTAGCGCTTGCACTGGGGCTTGGCGATGTCGTGCAGCAGGGCGGCCCAGCGCAGGTACAGATTGTCGCTCTCCGAGGCCACCTTGTCCAGCACTTCCATCGTGTGGCGAAAATTGTCCTTGTGGCCGCGTCCTTCCTTGGTCTCCACGCCCTTGAGCAGCTGCAGCTCGGGCAGTATGTGCGAGAGCAGCCCGGTTTCGTCCATCAGCTTCCAGCCCACGGAGGGCACCGGGCCCATCATCATCTTGTTCAGTTCCTCGGCGATGCGCTCACCCGACACTATCTCGATGCGGGCCGCATCCTTGTAGATGGCATTGTAGGTGGTAGGATGGACGTGGAACTGCAGCACCGTGGCAAAACGCACGGCCCGCATCATACGCAAGGGGTCGTCGCTGAAGGTGATTTCGGGATCGGTGGGCGTGCGCAGCAGACGACGCTCTATGTCGCCGCGGCCGTCGAAGGGGTCTATGAGGTCGCCGAAGGTTTCCTTGTTCAGGCTCAGGGCCATCGCGTTTACCGTAAAGTCGCGCCGCAGCTGGTCGTCCTGGAGCGTGCCGTCCTCCACGATGGGCTTGCGGGAGTCGCGCTGGTAGGATTCGCGGCGGGCGCCGACAAACTCCACTTCGACGTTGCCGTACTTTACCTGGGCCGTGCCGAAGTTGCGGAACACGCTCAGGTAGGCATGCCTGCCCAGCATCGATGCCACTTTTTCGGCCAGTTCGATGCCGCGGCCCACCGTCACCACGTCGATGTCGTCGGAAGCGCGTCCCAGAAAGATATCCCGGACGAAACCTCCCACTACGCAACATTGTACGCCCATTTCGTCGGCTGCCTGAGCCAGCACCTTGAATATGGGCGCCTTGAGTCTTTCACGAAAATTCACAATTGACAACTTCAATTAGGGCGCAAAAGTACACTTTTTTTATTCTCCTTCCTACTTTTGCGCGCCCTTAGAAACCACATTGTATGTTTGGCCGACGTATTTTAATTCTGTTCCTGCTCGCGGGCCTGCTGCTCGGAGCCGATGCCTGCCGCCGCAGCGACCGCGGGCCCGAGCTTATGCGCCTGGCCCGCCAGGCCGCCGACCGGCAGCAATACCAGCAGGCCAAACTCTATCTGGACACGCTGCGCCAGACCTGCGCCGACGCTCCCGACCGCCTGAAAGCCGGCCGCCGTATGCTCCACGAAATAGAGCTAGCCGAGCAGCAGCGCACCTGCGCCTATTGCGACAGCCTGCTGGCCGTCCGCCAGGCCGCCTTCCCCGCCCTGCAGCGCGACTTTGTATTCCAGCAGAACAAGGATATGGAAAGCGTGGGCTACTATGTGCACCGCCGGCAGCAACTGAACCAGAACCACAGCCGCACCTATCTCCAGACCAAGGTGGACGAACGGGGCCGGCTGGTACTTACCAGCTACTACTGCGGCACCAGTCGGCTGGAACACCGCCAGGTGCGCCTGACGGCTCCCGACGGTTCCTACTCCGAAACGGCCGTCATACTGCCCGACGGAGCGCTCAATTACACCTTCAACGACGGCGGACTGATATACGAAGCCATCCGTTTCGACGAATCGAAGGCCGGCCATCTGGTGGATTTCGCCCTGATGCATCGCGGAGAAGACCTTCAGGCCACGCTCATAGGAGGCCGGCGCAACCTCAGCTACCCGGTACGTCCCGCCGATATCGATGCCCTGGCCGGGGCTTGCGAGCTGTCTGCCACCCTGTCGGACATAAGCCGGCTGCTCGACGAAATCCGGCTGGCCCAGGCCAAGATTCTCTGGCTGTCGCAACGGACGGCCTCGGCCGAATAAACCGCCCTGCTTTCCAGAAAATCCCTACCGGAGCAAACCAATCCCGCTTTTCCGAAAGCTTCCGCCGCGGCAAGCCGTTTCCAGGCGCAAAAACGGCTGTTCTGCGCCCGACTCGTTCCGCGGAAACAAGCCGTCCCTACCGCGTCAGCGTAAACCGCAGGCTGAAACCGAAGTCCTGCGTCAGCACCGGATACGACGACACCAGCGGAATGCTGGATTCCAAATCGTAGTAAATCTTGAAGTTGAGGTTGCGGCTTATGACATAGTCGCCCATCAGTTCCACCGTGCAGGTCTTGTTGCCCGAGGTGGCCTGCGTGTAATGCTCCTCTATCTTGCGCAGCAGCGCCGTGGAATTCTTGAACGAAAAGTCGCCGCTCAGTTTCAGGTCGTTCTTCACCTTCGACTGCGACAGAATGCCCCAGGGATGGAAATCGGCCAGCTTGTAGCTGCTGCCCAGCACATACTGCTGCTGCCCGCTCTCCACCAGCTGACCGCCGGTAATGCTCAGGTTCAGCGTACGCGAATTGCGCACCTCGGCCTTGAGCGTCATTCCGTTCTTGAGCGTGCCGCTGGCCCCCAGCAGCGGGCTGAACGATTCCGTGAGCGACACGGCCGTGATGTTGTAAGGCGAGGACGGAACGGGCTCGCCCGTCACCACGTCGGTAATGAAGCCGAAATCGCCGTCCACCTTGACAAAGGTATTGTACGACGAATACGACGTCACGTTGTAGGTGGAATTGTAGGCGTGGCTCAGCGTCAGGCTCTTGAAATGCTTCTGGACGGCCGGGATCTTCGACAGGCCGTCGTAGGAGACGCTCCAGTTGGGCAGCATCGCCTTCACCGAGGGGAAGGGCGACAAGCTGGCCGAGGAAGCCGACCGGCCGGTGTAGGCCGCCAGGAAGGCCGGGATGAGCACATCGGCCGAATTCAGGTTCATCTCGGCATCGGGATAACCCAGGCGGGCATATTGGTCGCCAAGACGGCCCGCCACGACGCTGCGGTTGGCCACGAAGGCTTCGAAGGGCTTGGACTGGTAGGATTTCTTGGCATTCACCGGCTGCAGGGCCGTTCCCAGCGTTATGGTGGAAATGGAGAAAGTACCGGTGCGCGTTTCGGGCCGGCCGTCTATCATATACTGCACCTGGCGGTTGTCGGTGGCGTTGCGCTGGCCCGACAGTTCTATCTTCAGTCCCGGAATGGGCTGCAGCGACGATTTCACCTTCAGGCTGCGCGACGAGGCATACACCGCCGGCGACACCACCGAATCCGACATCACCATCCAGCCGCGGTTGATGGCCTTGTCCAGGTAGGCATCGTTGTAGAAACCCGAGGCAAAGTCCCAGCCGGGCGCGCGGCCGTAGTCGGGAGTCTCGAATATCAGGCCGTTCTCGGGCCGGAATCCCGGCAGCGTCAGGTTGTCGTTCTCCTGATAGGTCACCTGCAGGTTGCGCACCATCATCAGCACGCGGGCCGTCAGCTGCAGGCCCTGATACCACTTTTCGTCCTCCAGATTGGGCATAGGCAGCACCGTCACCTTCACGTCGGCCGTATCCTTGGTGCGGAAGGTAAGGGTGTTCTCGTCTTTCACCCGGTACTTCACGGGGACTTCGTGCCCTTTGGCATCCACCACCGTCACCCGCACGCGCTTGGTGCGCAGGCCGTGGCGGAATTCGTTGTCGCTGCGGGGCACCAGCTGCACCTTCTTCTCCATTTTGGTGCGCCGGCCGGCCGCACTCCCCTTGCCTGCCGGCTTGGGGGCGGCTGCCTTGCTCAGCGACGAGGCATAGCGTTTGTTGGCCGCCTTCAGGAATTCGGACTTGTTGTACAGGGTTTCCAGGTTGAGCTGCGGGTTCACCGACCAGGAGCGCTGGTCGGCAATGGTGTTGCCCGTCTCCACGCCCTGCACGGCGGCGCTGCGGTCCCAGCGGTAGGTGGAACCATACTGGAAGGTGGATGTAAGGAAATCCAGGGCCGGAATGTTCTTGAAGGGAATGTTCCACGAATACTTCATACTCTGCTGGTATTCCATCGGTGTGCCGAACGTGCGGATGCTCTGGCGCACCGTGTCCTTCCAGTTCTGGTACTCGGTGGGATACAGTTCGCGGTTCACGGGCGAATTGAGCGTCTCCTCGATGCGGGCGCTGTTGTCGGTCGAGAACGAGAACTTCATGTTCTTGGTAAGGTTCCAGTTCAGGTTGAAATCGGTGTTCCAGCGGAAATTCTTGCTGAAGGTAACGGGCAGCTGCGTCTCGCCGTCCGACGTCAGGTCGCGGTGCTGCAGCTCGTAGTAATAGCGGTTCAGGTTGGAGCCGAACGACACCGAGTTGGGCAGGTAGGTCAGGCTGAATTCCTTGACGTTCTTCATCCAGGGCGACTTGAGCAGCCCGCTTTCGCTGTCCTTGAAGGGCTCCAGGGGCTGGAGCGGCGAACTGTAGCCGTAGGTGATGCCGCCGCTGTAGTTGCGGGTCACCTCGTACTCGGTCTCGGCATCGCGCTCGTACACCTCGCTGTAGCTGTACGAAGCCGCGAAGTTGGCCGGGTCGACGGGCAGCGGCGTCTTGCTCTTCACGTTCAGCTTCACGTTCGACAGGCTGAAACTGCGGTTGTCCTTGAGCGTCTGGCTGTAGTTGCGGATGGAATCCTTCTCGGCCTTGGTGGCCGCGGCAGCCAGCACGTCCTCCAGCAGCAGGTCCTCGTTCAGAGGATCGTACTTGGGCGTGTTCACCTGGTGCGAATAGGAATAGTACAAAGGTATCTTCAAGAGGTCTTCCTTGGGACACAGGCGGCCCAGGTCGAAACTCATCGCCACGTTCATCATTCCGTAATTGTCCAGGCGGCGCTGGGCCAGGCGCTGTTCTATGCCGCCATACCCCTGCGTCTCGTAGCGTCCCGAGAACGACACCGTACCCAGGTCGGACAGCGCCAGGGTGGCGTTGGTCATCGCCGCCCAGCCGCCCTCGTTCTCGAAGCCCTTCAGCCGGAGTTCGTTGGCCCAGATTTCCACCGAGCGCACCGCCGTGCCGTTGTTGCGGACACCTATGAGCATCGTCTTCACCTCCGACAGTGAGGGATTGCCCCGCACCGACACCTTGTTGTTCTCGTTGTCGGGGTCGTACTCGGAATACACCTTATTATAGTTGTTCTTTCCTATGGCGTTGCGGCGGGTCTTCACCTCGGTGAACAGTTCCAGGGGAATGTCCATAAAGTTCTCGTCGGGCCACACCGAATATTCGTTGTTCACGTAGTGGGGCGACAGGCGCAGCGGCACCTCGTATTCGTAATAGTTGCTCTGGTGGTCGGTGCCCAGCCGGATGAACACCGTCATCTCGTAGTCGCGGGGCGCCTCGGCGTCGCCCACCAGCGATTCGCCGTGGACGAACATCTGCAGGCGCTCGTACTGGCGGAAATCGATGGAGGTGTTCTTATACACGCCGCGGGCATCGCCCGGCGACAGATTCTGCACCTTCAGAGCCAGCGACTGCTCGTTTTCCTCGTACACGCCCGGCTGGCTGGGGTCGCCTTCGCGTTCCACGCCCGGCGGCAGCATATAGTGAATGGGGTCGCGCGAAGAGTTTTCCTCCAGGTCGACGGTGGTCACCTCCAACTGGGCCTCGGTAGACGGAACGCTTCCCGTATACAGATCCTTGGTATAGGCCCGCCAGTCGCCCCGCACCAGTTCCAGGCTGCCGAAACGCAGGACGACGCTGTCCTGGAAGCCGGTCAGGTACATACGCATAAAGCGGATGCTGCTGAATCCGTTGATGGTGCCCACCTTTTTCTCGTATTCCTTGACGGGAATCTTGAACTGGTACCACGACACCGTCTCCACCCGGCCGTTCTTGAGTTTCACCTCGGCGTCGCGGCGGTCGTTTATGAAGTTGCTGCCCACCACCATATCCTCGGGCCGCAGCGACACGTGGTACTGGTAGTAGCGCTCCGTCTCGTTCAGCGTGAAGTCCTGGTTGATGTCCTCGATGTCGGGCAAGGTGGTGGCCGCCGTCTCGTAGCTTTCGTCCGTATCGGCCCGCGCCTGCGAATTGCCGTCGGTGCCGTTGTAGTACTTATAGCGGTCCAGGATGCTCCGTTTCTGGCGGTCGTAGTCGGTGCCCCTGAAGTAGTGGAAGTTGTCGCCGGCGGGGTCGTTCAGGGGCGAGAAGGCATCGAGTTCCATCGCGGCCAGGGTGTTGCCGTCCACCCGGCTGCGCACGGCCGACACGTAATCGGCAAAGAACGTCTGTTCCTCGTCGTCGTTCAGGCCGTCCAGTCCCACGTCCTGCACCTTGCGCACGCCGTCGGTGTTGTCGAAGGCATACACGCTCACGTTCTTGGCCGACACCTTGCCCCACTTCGTGTAGCTTATCACCGTGGTGTCGCCGTCGGTGGGCAGGCCGTTCTCGAACGATTTCTTGCCGTCCTTGAGCACGTCTTCCGACAGATCGCCCAAGTTGAAGTACAGATCGCCGCCCGCGCTCAGGCCGGTGGTGTCGTACACATAGGGATCCATCAGCCAGAACTCGATGTATTCCACGTTGTTCGACTCGAAATTGGTCATACTCGACTCTATGCGGCGCATCATACCGCCCCAGCGCGAGGCCGGATCCGAGAGCGTTCCGTCGGCGTTCAGGCCGCTCACGTCGAAGTTGTACGGGCCGCGCTGCCGGGGATAGTAGGCCAGGTTCATAATGCTCAGTATGCCCGTCTGGTTGTACTGGATGTCTTTGTCGGGATAGATTTCCTTCTGGTTGACGGCCCGCACATAGTGGTTCGACAGCTGGTCTTCGTCGTTCCGGATATGGTCGGGCGTCTGCGAACGGCTCTGGGTAAAGATGTTGTCCACCGAATACCAGGCCATCAGCGCCCGGTTCTTGCCGTAGGCCAGGTCGTTCGACAGCGAAGCCTCCGGGAAGCGGCCCGTGGGGTCGTAGGGTGCCGACGACAGGAACCACTGCGACACGTCGCGCAGGCTGAAACTCTTCTTGGCCGACTCGAAGTCGTCCACGTACACCGTGTTGTCTATGCGGCGGTTGGCCCCCGGCACCAGCTGGGCAAACTCGGCCCTCACCGTCAGTTTCGAAGGCTGCGTGGCGTTTATCAGCGGCAGCTTGTCGAGCAGCTTGGTCAGTCCCTGCGACTCCACGTCGAAGGCCGTGTGCAGGCCCCAGACGGTGTTGTTGAGCGGCTCGGTATTCATATCCACCTTGTTGGTGAGCGGCCGTTCCGACAGGTGCATCACCGTACCGCCCAGGCTGAAATGGTCGCTGAAGGCATATTCCAGGGCCAGGCCCGTGAAGGTCTTGCGCACCATACTGTACGTACCCTGGTCCTCGCAGGTGGCGTTGATGGTCTGGCCCGACGACAGGATGTTCTGGTTGGTGATGGTGACCGTTCCCGACAGGTAGTCCACCGTGTAGTCCACATTTTCGGTGAGCAGCTGGCCGCCCGCCGTCACCTTTACCGACCCGCGCGCCACGTTCATCGCCCCGAGCGAAATCTCGGCATTGTTGGAGGCCCGGTATTCGCCCTCGAGCCGGAACTTGTTCTTTTCGGTGAGTTCCTGGGCCACGGTAAGGGTGGAATCGTAGAGTTCCTGGAACACGTATCTGTCGGCCAGGGCGTCGTCGCCGATGGCCCGGCGCAGGTGCTCGCCGAAGGGCTCCAGCACGGGAAATATTATGCGTCCGTAGGCCGACTGCACCGTATAGCCGTCCACATAGTCGAACAGGCCGTCGGGATACGACTCGTTCTGGCTGTTCAGGCGGTCCAGGTTCATCACCCGCAGCAATATCTTGTTGGCAATCTTGCCCTCGGAAATGTAGTTGACGTAGGTGCCCACCGTGTCGTTCCGGTAGGTGATGTTCAGCCGGAAATCCTCCTTGGGCATATTGTAGCAGCCCAGCGAATACACGTTGCGCATCATCAGGTCCCAGGTAGGCGCCGAAGGGGCGATGTCGGTGCCCTTGAGCAGCTTTACGAACAGCGCTCCCGGCGCCTCGATGCCGTCGGTGGAGAACTCGCCCACCTGGTAGCTGACGCCGTTCTTGGTGTATTCGAAGGCCACGGCCAGTATTTCGTCGGGATTCAGCGCCGTGTTCAGGGTGATGTAACCCAGCGACTGGTTCAAGGTATACTCTCCGCTGGTGAGCAGGCGGGCGCTTTCCAGGCGTTCGTAGTCGCGGCCGCTGGAAATGCCGTAGGCCTCGAGCGGTGCCAGTTCCGAAGCGGCGGCGCTTATTTCGCGCGCGCCCGCGTACGACGAATTCAGCTCGCGGTACAGCGAGTTGGAGGCATTGGCCGGCACGGTGGCTCCCGAAGCCGTCCAATGGGCGTTGCTTATCCGTTCGGGTTCGCCCAGGTCGGCAAAGGCCACGATGTGCCGGGCGTTGTCCATCCGGGCCCGCTTGTTGGTGACCCACACCTCTACCTTGGTCACCACCACGCCCGACGAAATGTAGGGCAGCTTTTCCATCCACTCGTCGTAATGGTCTCGGAAATAATACGACAGGAAAAAGTGGCGGTTTTCGTCGTAGGCGTCGATGGGAATCTCGAAGGTGGTGGTCTGCGAGCCGCCCTCCATCGAGGCCGAGGTGGTCTGGGCGTTCTGCTGCGACACCACGGCCGCCACGTTCAGCTTGCCGAACTGCAGTTCGGTCTTGAATCCGAAGAGCGAGGTGGCGCCCGAAATGAGCGTGTTCTTTACCGGCATACTGACGTTGCCGGCCTCCAAGGTGCGGATAATCTCGTCCTCCTTGCCGGTGTACCGGAGCTTGATGGCCTTGGCATCGTAGTCGAAGGTGGCTTCGGTGTCGTAGTTCATATTGACGTTTATCTTGTCGCCCACCTTGCCGTTCACGCTCAGCTGTATGCTCTGGTCGAAATCGAAATAGGTGCGGTTGCGCGCCCGTTCCGACAGCGAGGGATTGTTCACGACGTTGTTCTTCACCCCGAAGCTCACTTCCACGGATCCCTGCGTGCGCAGCTGCACGCCGCCGGGACCGAATATCTTTTCGGCGGCCCCCAGGTCGAACTGTATGTCGGTGATGTTGAACTCGTCCTTTTTCTTGGAAAAGTCTATCTTGTTCTTGTCCTTGAAGAAACGGGCGTTCGACTGCGCCTCCCAATAGCGGTTGTATTCCTCGCGGCTCATCGCCACGGGCGACGACACCGGCACACCGCCGAAATAGGTGGTCATTACGTAATCGCCGCTGGCCACGTCGTATTCCACCCGGGTTTCGGGGCCATGCATCGGTTTGGCCGTGGCCGAAGACGAGGAAGACGCCGCCGCAGACTGCGACAAGGCAGGAAAGGCTGCCGTCCAACAGACAAGCAGCCCCACCAAGCATTCTATGACCTTTTCCCGTTTCAAGCAGCCAAGGGGTTAAAGCATTTTCAATGCCGCTTTTATAAGTTGTTCCACCCGCAGCGAAGGCTGTTCCTTGAGCAAAGTGTTCACCACCTTGGCCACCGCCGCCGGGGCAAAGCCCAGCATCTGCAGGGCGGCCACGGCCTCGTCGCGCACCTGGTTTCCGGCCGGAGCCGCCGCGATGCCGGCCGCCGGCACACCGGCCTTGCCAATCTTGTCCTTGAGTTCCACGATAAGCCGCTGGGCCGTCTTGGCGCCCACGCCTTTCACGCCCTTGAAGGCCGCCAGGTTCTCGGACAGGATGGCCGACTGCAGTTCGGCCACCGTGAGCGACGACAGTATCACCCGGGCCGTGTTCGGGCCGATGCCCGACACCGACACCAGTTGTTCGAATGCCTCGCGTTCCTCGCGGCCGGCAAAGCCGTACAGCACATAGGCATCCTCGCGGATGGCCTCGTACACATACAGCCGGGCCGTGGCCGATTCGCGGATGGCCTCGTAGGTGTTCACGCTTATGTTCAGGCCGAAGCCTATTCCCATCGTCTCCAGCACCACCGAAGTGGGCGTCAGGTCGCTTATCTCGCCTTTCAGAAATTCGATCATGGCAGTCTGTTTTATATTTTCAGAAACCATAAACGCAGAAACATTAAAAATCGTACTTTTGCGGCCGGAAAAAATTAAAAAAAATATTTGTCCCCGGACGGAAAAATATTTGTTCCGCCCATACAATAAAGCGGCAAGGCCTCCGTTAAAGGAAGCAAAGACAAATTGCCTATGATATCGAAAGCTCTACTCCTGTTCTTCACCGCCTTTCTCGTCACCGTCATTTCCCTGCCCAACATCATAAAGATTGCCACCAAGCGGCAACTGTTCGACGAACGTACCGAAGAGAGGAAAATCCACACCCGGAACATTTCCAACCTGGGCGGCATCGGCATATTCACCGGTTTCTTTTTCTGCATCCTGCTGTTCCAGGTGGTGTGCGACTCGCGCGAACTGGGCAGTCTGGCCGCCGCGGCGGTGCTGCTGTTCTTTGTGGCCATGAAGGACGACCTGGTGCCCACCTCGCCGCATCTGAGGTTGTTTTTCCAGTTCGTCATCAGCGCCATCATCATCTTTTTCGGACAGGTGCATTTCGAGCACATTCCCTTCCCCACCGACGACACGCTGGTGCGCAGCATAGGCAACATCGCGTTCTCGTTCGTATTCATCGTGGGTATGATAAACGCCACCAACTTCATAGACGGCGTGGACGGACTGGCCGCAACCATCGGGCTGTTCATCTGCCTGGTGGCGGGCTACCTGTTCTATCTGAGCGGCGAAATGGCCTACTGCTTCACGGCCTGGGCGCTGGCCGGATCCCTGCTGGGATTCCTGCTGTTCAATTTTGCGCCGGCCAAGATATTTATGGGCGATATGGGGTCGATGCTCATCGGCGTGTTCATTTCCATCTTTGCCATAAAGCTGGCCAACATAGGGCACGAGAATCCTGGGCTCAACCTGAATTATCCCGGGGCGCTCATCTTCTCGCTGCTGGTGATTCCGTTGATGGATATGGTGTCTGTCGTGGCCATACGCCTGGCACTCCACCAGTCGCCCTTCCACGCCGACAAACGCCATCTGCACCACAGGCTGCTGGGCCTGGGGATGAGCCATCCGGCCATCTGCGCCGTGGAACTCACCTTCAATGCCCTGGTGTTCGTGCTGGCCCTGCGGCTACAGCAGTGCGGTTCGGCCTGGTGGCCCGTGCTGTCGACCGTGGTCCTGGCCGCCGCCGTGGAAACCTTCGTACACGCAGCGTACGCCAAAAAGCATCCGGGCGAATTCTGAGGCCGCGTCCCTCCGCCGGGAAATTCAGGCAACTTGTTGTAACTACTTGTTATTCAGTATTTCATTTTGGGCTTACATCCCTATCCAACACTATTATGAAACAAATACGTGCCGCCGTCGTCGGCTATGGAAACATTGGTAAATATGCCGTGGAAGCGCTGCTTTGCGCGCCCGATTTCGAACTGGCCGGCGTGGTCCGGCGCCAGGCCGGCAACCGGCCGCCCGAACTGGAAGGCATTCCCGTGGTTACCGATATCCGAGAGCTGGGACAGGTGGACGTGGCCATTCTGAGCACCCCCACCCGCCAGGTGGAAAACTTTGCCCGGGAACTGCTCTCGCTGGGCATCAACACGGTAGACAGTTTCGACATCCACACCGGTATCTGGGACCTGCGCTGCGCCCTGGACGGCGTCGCCAAGGAGCACCAAGCCGTCTCCATCATATCGGCCGGCTGGGATCCGGGCAGCGATTCCGTGGTGCGCGCCCTGATGCAGGCCGCCGCCCCCAAGGGAATCACGTATACCAACTTCGGTCCTGGAATGAGTATGGGCCACACGGTGGCCGTCAAGGCCATTCCCGGCGTGAAAGCCGCCCTGTCGATGACCATTCCCCTGGGCACCGGCATCCATCGCCGGATGGTGTATGTGGAAGTCTGCGAAGGCTACCGCTTCGAAGACGTGGCCGCCGCCGTCAAGGCCGACCCCTACTTTGTCCACGACGAAACCCACGTGCAGCAGGTGCCCGACGTCAGCGCGCTGCTCGATATGGGCCACGGGGTGAATATGACGCGCAAAGGCGTTTCGGGCAAAACCCAGAACCAACGGCTGGAATTCAATATGAGCGTGAACAATCCCGCCCTTACCGGCCAGATGCTGGTAAACGTGGCCCGCGCCTCGATGAAACAGCGCCCCGGCTGCTACACGATGATAGAGATTCCCGTCATCGACCTGCTGCCCGGCGACACCGAATCGCTCGTCCGCAGCCTGGTCTGATGCCGGCATCTTTGTCTTGCCCCTACAAAATAAATAAGGTGTCCGCGGTACACTTTTGTGGGAAATGCATAATTTTGCGCAATTAATACAATTGCCGGATGTCTGACAACAAACACCTCCTTTCCACCGGGCAGCTCTGGAATCTCAGTTTCGGTTTTTTCGGGGTACAGATAGCCTACGCGCTGCAGAGCGCCAACATAAGCCGCATATTCGCCACCCTGGGCGCCGACCCGCACCAGCTTAGCTTTTTCTGGATTCTGCCTCCCCTGATGGGAATGATTGTACAGCCTCTTATCGGGAAATGGTCCGACCGCACCTGGTGCCGGATGGGACGCCGCAAGCCCTATCTGCTGGTGGGAGCCCTCGTGGCCGTGCTGGTGATGGCCTTCCTGCCCAATGCCGGCAGCCTGAACCTGTCCACCGCCTGGCTGTTCCTGGGCCTGAACGCCGCGATGTGGTTCGGGCTATTCTCGCTTATATTCCTCGACACCAGCATCAACGTAGCCATGCAGCCCTTCAAGATGATGGTGGGCGATATGGTGGGCGAACAACAGAAGGCCCGGGCCTACTCCATCCAGAGTTTCCTATGCAACGCCGGCAGCCTGATGGGCTATGTCTTCCCCATTTTCTTCACCTGGATAGGCATAAGCAACACCGCCCCCGCCGGCGTCATTCCCGACAGCGTCAAATGGAGTTTCTACGTGGGAGCCCTGCTGCTTATTCTGTGCGTACTCTACACCTTTATTAAAGTAAAGGAGATGAACCCGACCGAATACGCCGCCTTCCATAGCCTGGATCCGGCCGCCCCGGGCGCCGGCCGCAAGGAAGGCTTCGTCCGCCTGCTGTGGCACGCGCCCCGCACCTTCTGGACCGTTGGTCTGGTGCAGTTCTTCTGCTGGGCCGCCTTCCTGTTTATGTGGACCTACACCAACGGAGCCATCGCCGAAAACTGCTGGGGCACCGCCGACGTCAGCTCGGCCGGCTACCAGGCCGCCGGCAACTGGGTGGGCGTGCTGTTTGCCGTCCAGGCCGTCGGCTCGCTCTGCTGGGCTTTGTTCATTCCCCGCTTCCGTTCCATCCG
>R17__coassemble_445_pt1 | contig 20243 bp, 15 predicted proteins | sample R17__metabat2_high_PE_026 | metagenome-assembled genome bin R17
TCCCTACATCACCTACGACAACCGTTACATTGAAACCCTTTGGTGGCTGCTGCGCCAGCTCTACGACAAGGACCTGCTCTACAAGGGCTACACCATCCAGCCCTATTCCCCGGCGGCAGGTACCGGCTTGTCGAGCCACGAACTGAACCAGCCCGGCTGCTACCGCGACGTGAAGGACACCACCGTGACGGCCCTCTTCAGGATGAAGAACCCGCTGCCCGAGATGCAGGGACACGGTACGGCCTGTTTTGTGGCCTGGACCACCACGCCCTGGACGCTGCCCTCGAACACCGCGCTCTGCGTGGGCCCGCGCATCGAGTATGTGGCCGTGCAGTGCAAGAACAGCTACAACGACGAACCGCTTACCATTGTCTTGGCCGAGGCCCGGCTGTCGGCCTATTTCAAGAGCGCCGACGAATACACCATAGTGGGCCGGTACAGCGGCCACGACCTGGTGGGAATGGAATACGAGCAGCTGTTCCCCTGGGTGAATCCCGGCAAGGGCGCCTTCCGCGTAATTCCCGGCGATTACGTAACCACCGAAGACGGTACGGGCATTGTGCACATTGCGCCCACCTTCGGTGCCGACGACAACAAGGTGGCCAAGGCAGCCGGCGTTCCGGGCCTTACCGTCACCATAAATGCCAAGGGCGAAAAGCGGCCTATGGTGGATATGACGGGCAAGTTCTACCTGCTTTCTGAGATGGACCAGAAATTCGTGCGCGACTATGTGAACGTGGCCGAATACAAAAAACACGAAGGCGCCTACGTGAAAAACGCCTACGACCCCCGGTTCAACGAGGGCGGCAAATACGACGAGGCCGCTGCCTCCAAGGCCGAAGACCTGAACATAATCCTGTGTATGGAAATGAAGCAGGCGGGCAAGGCCTTCAAGATAGAGAAGCACGTGCACAACTATCCGCACTGCTGGCGCACCGACAAGCCCGTGCTCTACTATCCGCTCGACAGCTGGTTTATCCGGGCGGCCGCCTGCCGCGAACGTATGATGGAACTGAACAACACCATCAACTGGAAACCCGAATCCACCGGAACGGGACGCTTTGGCAAGTGGCTCGAAAACCTGAACGACTGGAACCTTAGCCGCAGCCGCTACTGGGGCACGCCGCTGCCCATCTGGCGCAACGCCGACACCTCCGAGCAGATTTGCATAGGCAGTCTGGAAGAACTCTATGCCGAAATGGAAAAATCGGTGGCCAAGGGCTTTATGAAATCCAATCCCTTCAAGGACAAGGGATTCGTGCCCGGCCTTATGACCAAGGAAAACTACGACAAGATAGACCTGCATCGCCCCTATGTGGACGACATTGTGCTGGTGAGCCCGAGCGGAAAGCCTATGAAGCGCGAAACCGACCTCATAGACGTGTGGTTCGACAGCGGCGCTATGCCTTATGCCCAGATTCACTATCCTTTCGAGAACAAGGAAGCCTTCGACAGCCGCAGCATCTATCCGGCCGACTTCATAGCCGAGGGCGTGGACCAGACGCGCGGTTGGTTCTACACGCTGCACGCGCTGGCCACGATGATTTTCGATTCGGTGGCCTACAAGAACGTGGTGTCCAACGGCCTGGTGCTCGACAAGAACGGTATGAAGATGTCCAAGCGTCTGGGCAACGCCGTGGATCCCTTCGGGGCGCTGGAAAAATACGGTTCCGACCCCGTGCGCTGGTATATGATTACCAATGCCTCGCCCTGGGACAACCTGCGATTCGATGCCGAAGGCGTGGAAGAAGTGCGCCGCAAGTTCTTCGGGACGCTCTACAATACCTATTCCTTCTTTGCCCTGTATGCCAACGTGGACGGATTCACCGGCCGGGAACCCCAGGTGCCGGTGGCCGAACGTCCCGAAATAGACCGCTGGATTCTGTCGCTGCTGAATAATCTCATAAAGGAAACCGATGCCGACTATGCCGACTACGAGGCCACCAAGGCCGGCCGCGCCGTGTCGGACTTTGTTACCGAGAACCTTAGCAACTGGTATGTCCGTCTGAACCGCAAGCGTTTCTGGGGCGGCGGCTTTACGCAAGACAAGCTGGCGGCTTACCAGACGCTGTATACCTGCCTGGAAACCGTGTCGCGCCTTATGGCACCCATCGCGCCCTTCTATGCCGACCGTCTGTTCCGCGACCTGAACGCGGTGACCGGCCGGGAAAAGGCCGGGTCGGTACATCTGGCTTTGTATCCCGTGGCCGACGAATCGCTTATAGACGAGTCGCTGAACCAGCGTATGGAAATGGCCCAGAAGGTGACGTCGATGGTGCTGGCCCTGCGCAAGAAGGTGAACATAAAGGTGCGTCAGCCGCTGCAGGCCATCATAGTGCCGCAACTCGACGCCCGCCAGCAGGAAGCGCTCAACGCCGTGCGCGACCTTGTCCTTACCGAAGTGAACGTGAAGGAACTCCGCGTGGTGGACAACGCGGCCGGCATTCTGGTAAAGCGCATCAAACCCGACTTCAAGAAACTGGGTCCGAAGTGCGGCAAGCTTATGAAGCAGGTGGCCGAAACGCTTAAGAACCTGGACCAGGACAGCATCTTCGCCTTCGAGGCCTCGGGTGCGTACGACCTGTCGCTGGACGGGCAGACCATCCGCGTGGAGGCCTCCGACGTGGAGTTCTATTCCGAAGACATTCCCGGCTGGCTGGTGGCCAACGAAGGCCGTCTGACGGTGGCGCTGGAAGTGGAACTGTCGGACGAACTGCGGCAGGAAGGCATTGCCCGCGAACTGGTGAACCGCATCCAGAACCTGCGCAAGTCGCAGGGATTCGAGATAACCGACCGCATCCGGGTGGAAATAAGCTCCGACAGCCGTTCCGACCAGGCCGTGGAAAACTGGAAACAGTACATTGCCTCGCAGACGCTGGCCGACAGCCTGGAGGTGAAGCCCTGTGTGGAAGGCGGCGTGGCCCTGGATATGGAGGAAGCCGACCTTACCATCAAAGTGAGCAAGATATAAAACAATAACCCTTTAATATTGGTTGAACTATGGCCGAGATTGTACGTTATTCCGACGCCGAACTGGAAGAGTTCCGCGCGCTCATCAATGAAAAGCTGGCCAAGGCGAGAGCCGAGTACGAACAGCTTCAGAAAAGCCTGGAAGGCAACGAGGTGGGAGTCACCTACAAAGCCTTCGAGGACGGTGCCAATTTCCAGCAGCGCGAGGAAGTGAACCGCCTGGCCCAGCGTCAGCTCAAGTTTATCCAGCACCTGGAGGCGGCCCTTATCCGCATCGACAACAAAACCTATGGCATTTGCCGCGAGACGGGCAAGCTCATTCCCAAGGAACGCTTGTATGCGGTGCCTCACGCCACGCTCAGTATCGAAGCCAAAGGAAAATAAAATGCCCAAACTGTCGAGAGGCTGGACGTCGGTGCTGGTAATTCTGCTGGCGCTGGTGGTAGACCAGACCGTGAAACTGCTGGTAAAGACCCAGATGGATTTGCACGATTCCATCCGGGTGACCAACTGGTTCTACATCCTGTTTATCGAGAACAACGGAATGGCCTTTGGCTGGGAACTGTTCGGCAAGGTGTTCCTTACCTTGTTCCGGCTGGTGGCCTCGGGCCTGTTGGTGTGGTACATCGTGTGGCTTTGCCGGCGTCCCAAGGAGGAATACCGTATGGGCTACATCGTATGCATTTCGCTCATATTGGCCGGCGCGCTGGGCAACGTAATCGATTGCCTGTTCTACGGGCTGCTGTTCGACTATGCGCCCTTTATGCAGGGCCGTGTGGTGGATATGCTCTATTTCCCGCTCATCGACACGGTGCTTCCGGCCGGGTTCCCCATCTGGGGCGGCGAGCATTTCGTCTTTTTCCGGCCGGTGTTCAACATTGCCGACTCGTGCATAACGGTGGGCATTTTCGTGCTGATTATCTTCTACCACCGCGAACTTGTGGCGGCCGACCATAAATCCAAAACTCCTGCCAAGTGATGCGCTGCCTGCGATTCTGCACATTCCTGCTGGGGCTGTTGTCGTTGGCTTCGTGCCAAAACAGGGCCCGGGTGCTGCCGGCCGACAAGTTTGCCGACGTGCTGACGGACGTGTACATAACCGAATCGCTGCTAAAGGAGCCCGACCGCAAAACCAAGAATGCCTGGAACCGCGGGCTGAGCGACATTTATTTCCAAGACCTTTCCTACCGTCGCATCCTGGACAAGCACCACATAAGCGAGGCCGATTTCTATGCTTCGGTAGACCACTACGGCCATCGCAACAAAGAAATGGTGAAGATCCTGACCAAGGTGGAGGCCAATATGAGCGACTTGCGCCAGGAAGTGGAAACCCGTTTCGAGCTGATTCAGGCCGAGAAGGACCGCCTGGAATTCGAGCGCAGGTGGAAAACCGTGTGCGTGGATACGGCCTACGTCGAATTGTGGGCCAACTGGCTGGCCATCGAGGCCGACACGGCCTACTGGCAGCGGGTGGATTCGGCACTCGACACTTTGCTGCGCGTCGTCAGGGTGGATTTTTACCGGAACGACTGGGCTTATCTGGACTCGCTGGCCGCCTATCTGGACTCGCTAAGGCTGGATTCCTTGAGATTGGATTCGCTAAGGTTGGATTCTTTGCTGTTGGATTCACTGCGATTGGATTCCTTGCGACTCGACTCCTTAAGACTGGACTCCTTGCGACTCGACTCGCTTCGGACCGATTCTTTAAGGCTCGATTCCTTGCGGCTGGATTCTTTACGGCAGAACTCGCTGCGATTGGATTCCTTGCGATTGGATTCTTCGGAGCTCACAGGAGCAGAAACCCCGTTTGCCAAAACCTCTGAAACCCCATTTGCCGGAACCTCTGGAACCCCGTCTGCCCAAACCCCATAAACCCCGAAAACAAATCAGGCAATGCTTTCCAAGGCCAAAATAAAATGGATTCATTCGCTGGAACAGAAAAAGTTCCGGCTGGAATCCGGCTTGTTTCTGGCCGAGGGCGACAAACTGGTAGCCGATTTGCTGCCCTGTTTGCCTTGCTGTTTCCTGGCGGCCACCGACGAATGGCTCGACGCCCACGGCCAGCTGTTGCAGCGCTGCCGTCCGGCCGAAACACAACAGGCCACCCGCGACGAAATACAACGGGCCAGCTTGCTTCAGAATCCGCAGCACGTGCTGGCGGCGTTTGAAATGCCTCGGGCCGAAGTCTCGGCCGAGGTGCTGAACCATTCGCTTTCGCTGGCCCTGGACAACGTACAGGATCCCGGCAACCTGGGCACCATTGTGCGAATGGCCGACTGGTTTGGCATAGGACAGGTGCTCTGTTCCAAGGGCACGGCCGATATTTTCGCTCCCAAGGCCGTGCAGGCCAGTATGGGCGCCCTGGCCCGGGTAAAAGTGCTCTACACCGATTTGGAACCGCTGCTGGCATCGCTCAAGGTACCTGTGTTCGGCACCTTCCTGGAGGGCGAAGACATCTATCGGGCCGACCTGCCTTCCAACGGCATTATCCTTATGGGCAACGAAGGGAAGGGCGTAAGTCCCGCCCTGGCCGCCCTGGTAAGCCGCAAGCTGTTCATACCCAACTATCCGGCAGGGCGCGCCTGCTGCGAATCGCTCAATGTGTCGGCCGCCACGGCCGTGGTGTGTTCCGAATTCCGTCGTCGAAGTCTGCAAGGCCTATGAAACGCAATGTCTGGTTGGTGCTTATAGGCCTGTTGCTGGCGTCGTGCAACACGCTCAAGTATGTGCCCGACGACGAGTACTTGCTCGACCGGGTGAAAATCCATACCGACGACCGCTCCGTGTCGCGCCGCGAGCTAAAGAACTATCTCAAGCAGAACCAGAACCGCCGCTTTTGGGGCGTGTTCAACCTGAATCTGGGCATCTACAACCTGTCGGGGCCCGACACCACGCGCTGGATAAACCGCACCCTGCGCAAGGTGGGCAATCCGCCCGTCATCTACGACGAATCGCTCACCGGCCGTTCGGCCGACGCTATGGAAAACTACCTGTTCTCGCAGGGCTATTTCAATGCCGGCGTTACGTCCCAGACGCAGTTGGAAGGCCGCAAGGCCCGGGTAACCTATAGCGTCAGTCCGCAGGAGCCTTATTCCATAAATTCCTACAACCTGACGCCCAGCGGCGATGCCCGGCTCGACAGCCTGTTGCAGCAGACACTGCCCGAGACTTCGGTGCGGACGGGGCAGGCATTCACCAGCAGCGGGCTGAACAAGGAACGCACACGCCTGACGCAGGTGGCCCGCAACCACGGCTATTACCAGATTGGAAGGGACAACTTCTATTTCGATGCCGACAGTGCCCTGAACAACCACCGGGTGGACGTGCGCCTGCGCGTGTCGGAAGAAACTTCGGCCAAGGTGTACGAAATAGGCAAGGTGGTGTTTCTGCTCGATGTGCCTTCGCAGGCCTTCCTGCGCGACGAGGAACGTTTCCGGCTGGCCGACTACGACACCGTCTCCGTCGGCGAGTATGCCTTTGTGTTCCGCGACCGGCCGTTCATACGCCCCAGAATGCTCTTGCACAACTGTTTTGTGGAGCCGGGAAACATCTACCGGGCCGAAGACGTGGAGCGCACCTATTCGCGGCTGAACAGTATGCAGAACGTCAAGTACGTGAACATCCGTTTCCTGTCGGCCGCCGCCGATTCCACGGCCCGGGTGCTCGATGCCTACATAGTGCTGACGCCCGGGGCCGACAACCTCCTGTCGGCCGACGTCGAGGGCACCAACACGGCCGGCGACCTGGGCATAGCCGGAACGGTTTCCTACCAGCACCTGAACCTGCTGCGCGGCGCCGAGACCTTCGGGCTGAGCGTGCGCGGCGCCTACGAGGCACTTTCCAGCTCGTTCAACGAAGACTACATTGAATACGGCGGCGAGATGTCGCTTGCGTTCCCCGATATGCGCATACCCTTTGTACCGCGCTCGCGCACCAAGCCGCTCGACGCCTCCACGCGCCTGAGCCTGAGCTACGACAACCTGTCGCGCCCGGAATTCCTGCGTACCACGGCCTCGGCCGGCTGGGCATATGCGTGGCAGAACCAGCAGCAGCGCCACACGCTGGAGCCCTTCGATCTGGCCTACATTTATATGCCGCGCGTGGATTCGGCCTTCGCCGCCACTTATCTGCGCGAAGGTTCGTACCTGCGTTACAGCTACGAAGACCAGTTGGTGGTGAGTTCCAGCTATACTTTTTCCTACTCGAGCGTTCCCCAGGGACTGCTCACGGCCCAACGGACACACTATACGCTGCGTGCCCGGGCCGAATCGGGCGGCAACTTGCTGTATGGCATTTACAAGGTGGCCGGAACGCCCGATGCCGACGGCCAGTATACCATTGGCAACATTCCCTTTTCGCAATACATCAAAGGCGAATTCGAATTTGCCCGCAACCTGCCGCTAAGCTCGCGCTCGCGCCTGGTGTGGCACGCGGGGCTGGGGCTGGCCTATCCCTACGGCAATTCCAAGATACTGCCTTTCGAAAAGCGTTTCTATTCGGGCGGCGCCAATTCGGTGCGCGGATGGTCGGTGCGCACGCTGGGCCCCGGCACTTACAAGACGCCGCTCAGTACCATCGACTTTATGAACCAGTCGGGCGATATGAAACTGGATTTGAACCTGGAGTGGCGCCAGAAGTGGGCCGGCATACTCGAGGGGGCTTTCTTTGTGGACGCCGGCAACATCTGGACGCTGCGCGAATACGACAACCAACCCGGCGGCCGGTTCTCCTTCGGCAGCTTCTACAAGGAAATTGCCTGCAGCGTGGGAATGGGCCTGAGATTCAACTTCAATTTCCTGCTGCTGCGCATTGACGGCGGTATGAAGGTGTACGATCCGAGCGGCACCGACGCCGCCTCCAAATGGCGCATAAGCCACATAAGCAGCTGGGACGATTTCGCCCTGCACCTGGCCATCGGCTATCCGTTCTGACGCTCCATTTTTATCGGTTAAAAAATCGGATAAATATGCGATATATGCTTGCGGATTAACGGCCCTTAACTATATTTGCGACTTCTAAACATAACGGTTTATAGAGGGAACCATTTTAACCAACTTAAATATCAATTAAATGAAAAAGAGTATTTTAGTGATGGCGGCCGCTATGCTGTTCGCCGTCGGAGCCAAGGCTCAGACCAACCTCCAGACTTTCTACGATTTAAGTCGCGGACACGTGACCACCACCTTGGAAATGTTCAAGGCCGACAAGTGGGGTGACACCTTCTTCTTTGTGGATTACGACTACAACCAGCGCAACAGCGACGACAAGGTGGTGAGCCCCAGCGGCAGCTACTTCGAAATTGCCCGTGCCCTGAACTTCTGGCAGGACAGCGCCCTGGGTGCCCTCAGCGCCCACGTCGAGTACAACGGCGGCATTGGTTTCGGCAGCCAGAACTTCCTGTTCGGTGCCAACTACTTTATGCACAACGCCGACTTCAGCAATACCTTCACCTTTGAGCTGATGTACAAGACCTTCAACGGCAGCGCCAGCAGCAACGTGCCTCTTCAGTTCACCTTCGTGTGGGGCATGAACAACATCTTTGGTGTGCAGGGCCTGAACTTCAGCGGTTTTGCCGATATCTGGGGTGAGAACACCAGTTATTGGTATGCAGATCCTGCGAACGACCAGGCCGACGAAGGTCACTTCATCTACATCTCCGAGCCCCAGCTGTGGTACAACGTGGGCAACCTGTTCGGCTGCGAGAACCTGTTCGTGGGCACCGAGGTGGAGCTTTCCTACAACTTTGCCGGCAACAGCGGTTTCTATTGCCGTCCCTGCCTGGGTACCAAGTGGGTTTTCTAATACCTGAGCGAGTATCTTAATTACTAAAATTCAAGTAATATGAGTAAATTTCTTCAGAAGGCTTTCGGTTTCGATCCTGCCCAGCACAGCGTAGGTACCGAAATCGTGGCCGGTATCACCACCTTCCTGACGATGGCCTACATCCTGGCCGTCAACCCCGGTATCTTCAGTGCCCTGGACGGAATGCCTAACGGCGCCGTGTTCACCGCCACTGCCCTGGCCGCCCTCGTGGCTACCCTTGTTATGGCTTTCTATGCCAAGAAGCCCTTTGCGCTGGCTCCGGGTATGGGTCTGAACGCCTTCTTTGTGTACACCGTGTGCCTTACTATGGGTTACAGCTGGCAGTTTGCCCTCACGGCGGTGCTTATCGAAGGTGTCATCTTCATCATCCTCACGGTCACCAACGTCCGTTCCTTCATCGTGGACGCCATTCCCCTTCCGCTCAAGCACGCCATCGGTGCCGGTATCGGTCTGTTCATCGCCTTCATAGGCCTGCAGAACGCCGGTTTGGTGGTGAACAGCGATGCCACTCTGGTGACGCTGGGCGATATGACTTCCGGCAAGGGCCTGCTGGCCGTCATCGGTCTGGTTATTTCCTGCTCGCTGGTTATGTTGCACGTGCGCGGCGGTATCCTTATCGGTATCTTTGCCACGGCCATCATCGGTTTGTTCATAAAGGATCCGGCCACGGGTGCTGCCATTACCTCTTTCAAAGGCATTGTTTCGCTGCCCCCGTCGGTGGCTCCCATCTTCTGCAAGTTCGAGTTCAGCCAGATTCTTAGCTGGGATATGCTTGCCGTGGTGTTCACCTTCCTCTTCATCGATATGTTCGACACGATGGGTACCGTTATCGGTGTTTCCCAGAAGGCCGGCTTTGTAGACGAAGAAGGTCACGTGGACGGTCTGGACAAGGTGTTTATGGCCGATGCCATCGGTACCGTGTTCGGCGCTGTGGTGGGTACTTCCACCACCACCACCTATGTGGAAAGCTCGGCGGGTGTCGGTGCCGGCGGCCGCACGGGTCTGACCGCTTTCTCGGCTGCCTGCTGCTTTATCCTGGCTCTGTTCTTTGCTCCCGTGTTCCTGGCCATTCCCGGTGCTGCCACCGCTCCTGCCCTTATCATTGTGGGTATGATGATGATGCAGCCCGTCACCAAGATCGACTGGCTCGACTACCGCAAATCCATTCCTGCCTTCATTACCGTCCTTCTGATGCCTTGCGCCTACAGTATTTCCGATGGTATCCTTATAGGTATGATTTCGTATGTGGTGCTGTATGCCATCACGGGCAAGGCCAAAGAGATTACCCCGACTATGTGGGTGCTGGCCATCCTGTTCATCCTTAGATACATCTTTATCTAATCATTCTACAGATATCTGAATTGAGGTGACTAAAAGCCGTGAAGGCTTTTAGTCACCTTCTTTTTGTTCAGGAAACTCCCCGTTTAAGGTTGAGACCGTTGTTCCCGACTAATGGTCACCTTTTTTTGTTCAGGAGACTCCCCGTTTAAGATTGAGGCCGTTGCCTCCGACTTATAGTCGCCTTTTTTTGTCCTGAAAGGCCTTTAAGCCGAAACGGTGCGCCGGAGGGTTTAGCTAAGAACCCCGTTTTTTGCTGCGCCGCGGCTTTTGCCATACGCGCCGAAAAGAATATGCGCGTAGGCTGGGGGATAATCGTATCTTTTGCTAATTAGAAGTTTTACTTTTGCGAATTCATTTGAGGAACGGGTCCCATTGGAACACGACAACATTAAGGCAATGAACAAACGATTGCGGAAAGGATGCTTCCTGCTGCTGGCGATGGCAACGATGCTGCCGCCGCTTGCGTTTGGCCGCGAGGTGCCGCCCTACAGCATAGTGTCGCGCCAGACCACGTCCAAAAACATAACGCTGGTGGTGAATTACCTCTCGGTGAACGCCGACTTCAGCGGGGTGGACACGCTGTCGGGCTTCATAAGCTTTCCATCTTCGCTCAAGGCCAAGGCAATGCTGCTCGACAACCACCATACCATTACCAGCAATGCCGAAGCGCCCTCGGTGGCAGGCGAAACGGCCAGTTATCTCCTGTTCAAGAGCGCTTATTGCCTCATAGCCCCCGATTATCTGGGTTACGGCGTGTCGGCCGGCAAGACCCATCCCTACCTTTGCCAGCGTCAGAATGCCCGCAACAGTACCGACTTTGCCCTGGTGGCTATGGAAATATTCAAATCCTACGGCGTGCAGCTGCAGGTGAACAAGCTCTACAACATCGGCTATTCGCAGGGAGGCGGCGTGGCTCTGGCCGTTCAGCGCGAGGTGGAGTTGGACGATGTTCTGGCCGCACAGTTGCATTTCGGCGGATCGTGGTGCGGCGACGGGCCCTACGACGAACTGGCCACCTTCGACGACATTGCCAGCGGCGGCCCTCTGCCACAGCCCTTTATTCTGCCTGTTCTGCTACGAGGACTTATAGCCGGCCATCCGCAGTGTTTCGACCAGGACATCCGCTACACCGATTATATGAACCCCGTTCTGTTGGAGGCCGGGCTGGAGTATTGGATAGAAAGTATGGAATACAACTCCGATACCATAGTGGCCAAGATAAGCGCGACTACCGGCGGCGACTTCTCTCTGGCCGCCCTGGCAAGCGACGGGGTGTTCGGCGTAGATTCCTTGCTGTTCAAACAGTTAAGGGCAGCCATCGCCACCGATCCCATTTTGGACGGCTGGAAACCCAAATACCCGCTGGTGCTGGTGCATACGCGCTGCGACGAAATGGTTCCTTTTGTGAATGCCGAGCGGGCTGTGGCGGCGCTGGGTTTGGACGAATCGGAACAGTACTTCCCCGACAACGGCCAGTCGCACGTGGATTTTGTCTTGCCCTATTTTGCCTATGTGGCCAACGCGCTGAGCGAGACGATAAAGAATACCCTGGCCGGACTGCCCACGGAATGTCTTGAGTTGCCCGAGGGACCTATGTACGACCTATATGGCCGCCGGACAGGGCCCGACAGCCGCGGTGTGGTGGTTCAGTACGGGAAAAAGATTATGAACCGCTTTTAACGTGTTCCCGGCCCGCCCTTTTGGCGAGTCCCGTTTGCAACGTCAATAGATTCCGTACATCTTCAGCAGTGTGAAGAAGGGGCATTCCAGTTTCGAACGGCCGCCCAGTTCCATCAGCTCAATCAGGAAAAGGTCCTTGTAGTTGGACGTAAAACGCGACACCAACGAATTGGCCGCGCCTATGGTGCCGCCGGTGGCCAGCAGGTCGTCCACGATAAGCACCTTGTCGTCGGGCGTTATCATCCCGTCCTGAATTTCCATCGAATCCAGACCGTATTCCAAGTGATAGGTTTCCTTGACTACCTTTCCGGGCAGTTTGCCTTTCTTGCGTATGGGCACAAAGGGGATACCCAGTTCCACAGCCATAGGCACACCCAGCAGCAGGCCGCGCGATTCCAGGCCCGCCAATTTGGTGAACTTTTCGCCCTTGAGCAGGTCCAGGGTGTCGGAGAGCATATGCCTGAAGGCGTCGGCATTGTTCAGTACGGGCATCCAGTCCACAAATTGTATGCCCGGTTTGGGAAAGTCGGGGCAGATGCGTATCAGCGATTCGTAATCGGTCTTGGCGTTTTCCATATTGAAAGTTTTAGTACGTTGTTTTCTATTCAGTATCCCGGCCGGCTCTGTCGGCTTCGATAAAGGCAAGCAGCCGTTCCACCGCCTGTTCCTGGGGAATGTTCTTTTCGATGCAGCTGTGCCCTTTGTACAAACTTATTTTGCCGCGGGCGGCTCCCACGTATCCGTAGTCGGCATCGGCCATTTCGCCCGGCCCGTTCACGATGCAGCCCATCACGGCAATCTTAAGGCCGGTAAGGTGGGCCGTGCCGGCTTTTACGCGGGCAATGGTCTGCTGCAAGTCGAACATAGTGCGTCCGCATCCGGGGCACGAGATGTATTCGGTGCGGGTAATGCGTTGGCGTGCGGCCTGCAATATGCCGAAGGCGGTGTTGGAGAGCTGTTCGTCTGGTATGCCGTCGGCCGTCAGCATCAGGCCGTCGCCAAAGCCGTCGAGCAGCAGGAATCCGGCATCGGCGGCCGCGTACAACTGCAACTGCTCCAGCGTAATGGCTCCGTACGACAGGCATATCACCACGGGCACACGGCACCCGGCCAGCATAAGCCGATGGAAGGCGGCACGCATTTCGGCCGGCGCGTTTCGGTGCGAGCTGTGGAGCATAAGCACCTTGCCGTCGAGGCTTTGCAGCAACGAATCGGTAAGTTGGGCGTAGTTGGCTGAAACGGCTTCGATGGTTTCGCCCTTGGCCGAGACCAGTTTGCCGTCCTGCCAGGTAAAATCGGGCGCCTGCCGGAATCCAAAGACGTTGGAGTCCTTATCGGGTGCCTGCCCGGCAACGTCGGCGTCCGGCGAAAGACTTTCCGCCTTGGAAGGTTTTGCGGCAACCACCACCGGCACCTGACCTCCGCCCACCAATCCGCAGGCTGTGGTTTCGCGGCGGTGATAATTAAAGGAATCGAAGTCGGGGAAGGCCTCGGCCATAATGGGCTCGTGTCCTTGGCGGGCAGCGATGTAGCTGGCCAGCGTCCGTGCCACCGGCACTTCGGCTTCGGGGGCTTCGCTGAGCGACACGCGGATGGTGTCGCCAATGCCGTCGGCAAGCAGTGCGCCAATGCCCACCGCCGACTTTATGCGTCCGTCTTCGCCATCGCCGGCTTCGGTAACGCCCAAATGCAGCGGGAAATGCATTCCCTCGTCCTGCATAGTCTGCACCAGCAGCCGCACGGTCTGCACCATAACCAGCGTATTGGAGGCCTTGATGGAAATAACCACGTCGCGGAAGTCCTCTTCCACACAGATGCGAAGGTATTCCATACACGAAGCCACCATTCCCTGGGGCGTATCGCCGTAGCGGTCCATCATCCGGGCCGACAGCGAGCCGTGGTTCACGCCTATGCGGATGGCGGTGTGGTGCTGTTTGCAAAGATTCAGGAACGGAACCAGGCGCTCGCGCACCTTGGCCTGCTCGGCCCGGGCCTGCAAGTCGGCCTTTTCCTGTTCGGAACAAGTTTCGGGGATGTCCACCGTCACCGTCATCGGGTCGGCAAAGTTGCCGGGATTGATGCGCACCTTCTCCACCCGCGAGGCCGCCGCTTCGGCCGCCTTGGGGTTGAAGTGTATGTCGGCCACCAGCGGCACGTCGATGCCGCGGTTGCGAAGAGCCGCTTCTATGTTGGAAAGATTCTCGGCTTCGCGGATGCCTTGGGCCGTCAGCCGCACCAATTCACAACCGGCGGACACCATACGCTGTGCCTGGGCGGCCGAGCCCTCGGTGTCCATAGTGGAGGTGTTGGTCATAGACTGCAGCCGGACGGGATTTTTCCCGCCCAGAGCCACCTTGCCCACTTGCACGGCCCACGATGCCCGCCGCCGGTAGTTGAACAGGTCGGGGCAATACATCACACCTTGTATTCGTACGAAACGGCGGCCAGTTCCTGGTCGGCCTTTTCTATTTTCTGCTTGAGCCCTTCCTTGTAGGCCTGGAAACGGGCGGCCAGGTCGGTGTCGGCCAGCGAGAGCATTTCCACTGCCAGGATGGCGGCGTTCATAGCTCCGTTCACGGCCACGGTGGCCACCGGAATGCCCGGAGGCATCTGCACAATGGCCAGCAGGGCGTCCATTCCGCTAAGCGTGGCGTTTATAGGCACACCGATAACGGGCACGGTGGTGTTGGCGGCAATCACACCGGGCAAGGCAGCTGCCATTCCGGCGCCGGCAATAATCACCTTGATGCCTTTCCCGGCGGCCTCACGGGCAAACTTTTCCACGGCCTGCGGGGTGCGGTGCGCCGACAAGGCGTGCATCTCGAAGGGAATCTGGAATTCGTTCAGCAGTTTGGCCGCCTTTTCCATAACGGGCAGGTCGGACGTGCTGCCCATAATGATACTGACAAGCGCGTTCATTGCGTCCTTATTTGGTCAGTTCGGCGTAGGCGGCGGCATCCAGCAGGCTGTCCAGGTCGGCGGGGTTGCTCAGCGCAATCTTAATCATCCAGCCTTCGCCGTAGGGATCCTGGTTCACCAGTTCGGGCTGGTCTTCCAGGGCAGCGTTCATTTCGAGCACTTCGCCCGATGCCGGCAGGAACAGATCCGACACGGCCTTGACGGCTTCCACGCTGCCGAACACGTCTTCCTGGGCCAGGGTTTCGCCCACGGTGTTGATGTCGACAAACACAATTTCGCCCAGCTCGTTCTGAGCAAAGTCGGTGATACCTACATAGGCTTCGTTGCCTTCGACGCGGATCCATTCGTGATCCTTGGTGTACTTGAGATTGGAGGGTACGTTCATAATGAATATGTTTTTAAAAGTTGTTGTATGCGTTTCGCCTGATTATTTGGTTCCTCTGGCGTTGTGTGTCATTCGCCCCGCTGGCGCGAACCGGGAATGCCCAGCTGGTCGCGGTATTTGGCCACCGTGCGGCGGGCCACCTGGTAGCCTTGCTGGTTGAGCAGCTTTACCAGAGCCTCGTCGGCCAGCGGATGTTTCTTGTCTTCGTGGTCTATCAGTTCCCTGAGGGCGGTCTGTATTTCGCGCACCGACACTTCTTCGCCTTCGGTGGTCGACATCGATTCCGAGAAGAAAAACTTGAGCGGAAACACGCCGTATTCCGTTTCGACGAATTTTTTGGTGCTCACGCGCGAAATGGTGGAAATGTCCAGCCCCGTGTCGGCGGCTACGTCCTTTAGGCGCATAGGCCGCAGCTTGCGCTCCTCGCCGCTCAGGAAAAAGGCCTCCTGACGGTCCAGAATGGCCTGCATCGTGCGCAAAAGCGTATTCTGCCGCTGGGCAATGGCGTTTATGAACCAGTTGGCGGCGTCTATTTTCTGGCGGGCAAAGTTGGCCGCTTCGCGCACCGATGTGGAGCGCTTGTTGCGCGGAATGGCCTGGAACTCGCGCAGCATTTTTATGTACGACGGGCTTATGTGTAGGTCGGGAATGGTGGTGTCGTTCAGACTAAGCTCCAGCTTGCCGTTATGGTTGGTCACCCGGAAATCGGGCGTAATCTGGCGGCCGGTGTCGCTGAGCAACGTAGCTTCCCAGTTGTTGCCGGGCTTGGGGTTCAGTTTGGTAATTTCCTTGACGGCGTCGGCCAACTGCTCTTCGGAAATGCCCCAGCGCTGGCATATATAGGCATTTTTCCGGTCGGAGAACTGTTCGAAGTAGTGCTCCAGCAGGTATATGGCATCGGCCACGGCCTTGGTCCGGCTTTTCCGGTACAGCTGCAGCAACAGGCATTCCTTCAGGTCTTTGGCGGCAATTCCCGCGGGCTCGAACTCCTTTATCATAGCCAGCACTTCGGCTATTTCGTCGTCGGAGACGTCGGTGGAGGCCTGAAAGGCCAGCTGGTCGGAAATGGTGTCGATGCCCACACGCAGATAGCCGTCTTCCTCGATATTGCCTATGATGTATTCGCCTATAAGTTCCTGACGTTCGGTAATTTCCAAATCGGAGAGCTGCTGTTTCAGGAAGTCTTGCAGCGTGTCCACCTGCGAGGTGCGGTAAAAGGGGTCGCGGTCTTCCGATTCCTGGTTCGGGTCGCGCGGCTGGGTTTCGGCATAATCGGCGGCGCGGTCGTCGTAGTCCGACAGGTAGTCGTCGTAGTCGTCGCGCTCCTCGGCGGTGGTTTCGGGCTGGCCGGAAAGCTCTTCGGTCTGCTCTTCGCGCACTTCGTCGTCGTTGTCCAGGCGTTCGTCGTCGGCGGCTGCGGAAGTGTTTTCCGCGGAATTGTCGGCAGAGCTTCCGGCCTCGGCATTGTCAAAGCCGTTGTCGTCAAAGTCTTCGTCGCCGTCGAAGTTCCCGTTGTCGAAATCCTCGTCGTAGGAATCGTCGCCCGAGGGATCTTTGCCAAACTCCAGGGCGGGATTTATGTCTATTTCCTGCAGGATACGTTCCTCCATTTCCAGGGCCGGAATCTCCAGAAGCTTTATCTGTTGAATCTGCTGGGCGGTGAGCGTTTGCTGCTGTTTCTGTGTAATCTCCTGATTCAGAGCCATTCTTTATATGAATGAAAAACGTGGCTAAAGTAAGGGTTTGCCGCTGGATATGCAACTAGTATCTGAAACTGCTGCCGCCCACAAATTCACGCACGAGTGAGGTGGGCGGAATCTCCTTGTCGGAGAGCGGAAGCAGGTAGCTCAGGATTTTGCGCAGACGCTGGGCCTCGGCATATTCGGGGCAGTTCTGCGGCACGTCCATAAGCATCTGTTCGGCATAGGGCTTAATTACCGGCAGCTCGTAAATGAGGGCCGAATTGAAGAACACGTCGGCGTTCTCCTGGAAGGGAAATATCCACCTGCCTTCGCCCGCCCTGACGCTGGGCCAGCGGGCAATGGTGCTGCGCGCCTGGGAGCCGCGGTACTGGGCATCGCGCACAATGCGCCGTATAAGGCGGTTGTCGGCCGAGGCAATGCGGTTGTGGGCATCGAGCGACAGGGCCGTCATAGGCGAGATGAATATCTTGAATTGGATGTCGGCGGGAATGTCGGGCATAAGTCGCGGATTCAGGCCGTGGATGCCTTCTATAATAAGAATGGTGTCGGGCGAGCACGACAGGGTGTTGGCCGGGTCGAATTCCTTGCCGCCCTGGGCAAAGTTGAACCGGGGCATCACCACGGTCTCGCCCGCCAGCAGCCGTTGCAGCGTCTGGTTGAAGAGCGGAACGTCCAGCGTGTCGAAATGCTCGAAATCGTATTCGCCGTTCTCGTCGAGGGGCGTGTCTTCGCGTTCGCGGAAAAAGTCGTCGAGCGAAATGGTCTGCGGCTGCTTGCCAATGGCGTCCAACTGTATGCCCAGGCGTTTGCTGAAGGTGGTCTTGCCCGACGACGACGGGCCGGCAATGAGCACGATGCGCCGGCCGGTGGCGGCAATGGTGTCGGCCAGCTGAGCTATCTTTTTTTCCTGCAGGGCCTCGGCCACTTTTATGAGCCAGCCGCTGTTGTTGCCCTTCAGGCAGAATTCGTTCATCTCGCCCACGGTGGAGGCGTGCATCAGCTTGTTCCATTCCAGGGCTTCGCGGTACAGAGTGTTGCGCTTTACCTTCTGGGCCATCACCTTTTTAAGGTCCAGCGTCTGTCCGGGCACGGGAATGTCCAGCAGTACGCCGTCTTCGAAGGGCATCAGTTTGAAGTGGCGCAGGCAGCCGGTAGACCAGGCCAGCGGTCCGTACTGGTATTCGATGTGCTGCCCCAGTTTATAATAAGTGGCATACAGCTTGTGGTAGCTCTGCAGCAGCAGGGCCACATCGTCGCGCCCGGCCTGGCGGAATTTCTCGATGACGGCCGGCGTTTCCTCCTCCACAGGCTCTATGACCATATCGGCCTCCACAATGCGGTTTATGCGCTCGGTGACGGCGTCGATGACGGCCTGCATATCTTCCCCGGGGCCGTTGCCCGTGTCCAGGCGGCAGAAATAGCCGCTGTCTACCGTGAAGGCCACGCTGAAACTGCCTTTGGGATAGAGTTCTTCCACGGCTGCCGAAATAAGGAACACCAGCGACGAGGTGTATACCCTCAGGCCCTCGGCCGAAGTATAGTCCAGGAACTCCACCTGTTTGGGGTGGTACAGTTCCATATGGAGCGATTCTATTTTGTTGTTTACCTTGGCGGCCACCGGCTGGAATCCGAGCTGGTCGGCCAACAGGCGGGCAATTTCGGACAGGCTCACGCCCAGGGGAAGCAGCAGCTCCTGGCCGTTGTTTTTGCAGAGTACTTTAAGAGTGCGCATACAATAAGGTGTTTTTTGTTGTCGCAAGGCGTTTTTTTGTCTCGGGGCTGCGGACAGCATTTCCCGCCGTGCGTCTGCAAAGAAAACGAATATCTGCGGGAAGTCGCTGCGTCGTATTCGATTTCTCCCGATAAAAATTCTTAAAATTTAAAATCCCGGACGTTTCACACAGACAACTCCGAATATTTGTTCTACTTTTGCCGCCCATAGAATTCACTAACTCAATTCAATATGAAGAAGAATCTTTTTGTGGCCGCTTCGATGATCGGCCTTGCCCTGACGGGCTTTGCATTTGTTAGTTGTGCCGAAAAGGCTGCTCCTGCCGAAGGCGAGGGCGAGGCTCAGGCCACCGAGGCCCAGGCCGAGGCTCCTGCCAAGCAGAAAGCCGTGCGCGTGAAACCCATCGGCACGTTGGAAGACAGTCTGAGCTATGCCTACGGTGTGGGTCTGGGCTCCAACCTGCGCGAGAACTTCGAGCAGATGCCCGCCGACATCAATATGGACATTTTTATGAAGGCTTTCGAAAAGGCCATCAAGGGCGACGACAGCAAGCTCCGCATCAAACCCGAACACGCTTACCAGGTGTTCCAGCATTGTATGATGGCCATTATGCAGCGCACGGCCCAGGAAAACAAGCGCCTGGGTGCTGAATTCCTGGCCGAGAACGCCAAGCGCGAGGAAGTGCTTACCACCGAAAGCGGCCTGCAGTACGAAGTGCTGGTGCCCGCCGAAGGTCCCAAGCCCACCACGGCCGACCGCGTGAGCGTCCACTACGAGGGCTCGCTGCTCGACGGTACCGTATTCGACAGCTCCATCCAGCGCGGCAATCCCGCTCAGTTCGGTGTGACGCAGGTCATCCCCGGCTGGACCGAAGGTCTGCAGCTTATGAGCGTGGGTTCCAGGTACAAATTCTACATTCCCTCCGACCTGGCCTATGGCGACCAGGGTGCCGGCGATGCCATTGCTCCGGGCTCGATGCTTATCTTCGAGGTGGAACTGCTCGACATCATCAAGAAATAAATTCCGTTAGAGAAAATCATCGCGAGCCGAGTGCCAGTTCGGTGATTTGACAAAAAAAGAAGGCTGCCGGCAAAAATCGGCAGCCTTTCTTGATGTAACAAAAAATTAACATACCTTTGCGCAACATTTCGACGGGTTGTACGTCAGTGCAGTGGTTCCGGCAAACATTACGGCTATGCAGATAGAATTACATAACGTACACAAAACGTATCAGGGGGCTCAGCCGCTGCACGTGCTCAAGGGTATTGACCTGAGCATCGACATGGGCGAGTTCGTGTCCATTATGGGCGCGTCGGGGTCGGGCAAGTCCACGCTGCTTAACATCCTGGGCATCCTGGACAACTACGACGAGGGCGAGTATGTGATAAACGGCCGGCTCATAAAGGGCCTTACCGAACGTCAGGCAGCCGTGTACCGCAACAAAACCATCGGATTCATCTTCCAGTCGTTCAACCTTATATCGTTCAAAACCGCCGTGGAAAACGTGGAACTGCCGCTGTTTTACCAAGGCGTAGGCCGCCGCAAGCGCCGCGAACTGGCAATGGAATACCTGCGCCGGCTGGGGCTGGAGCAATGGGCCGGCCACTATCCCAACGAAATGTCGGGCGGGCAGAAGCAGCGCGTGGCCATTGCGCGGGCGCTCATTACCCATCCCGAAATAATCCTGGCC
>R17__coassemble_451_pt1 | contig 19953 bp, 11 predicted proteins | sample R17__metabat2_high_PE_026 | metagenome-assembled genome bin R17
AAATCTGCTTATCGTAGTTTTTCTTAACGGAGTTCTGCTTTATAATGCCGGCGTAACGACGTTTGTCAGTACAGCGTCCGGCAGAACAAGTCCGGCGAAACGACGTTCGGCGGAACAAGTCAGGCAAAACAACATCCGATGGGGCAGCGCAGCGTCCGGCTGGATGATGTTCGGGAACCTCGCGGCGGAATCCTTATTTGGGAGCCTTGATGTACAGCGCCACGGCAATGACGGCGTAAAGGCAGTTGGGAATCCAGACGGCCACCATCGGCGACATCGTCCCCGAGAGGGCAAAGGCCCCCGACAACGTGTCGAACAGGATGTAGGAGAAGGCGATGAGCATTCCCAGTCCCAGGCTCAGGCCCATTCCGCCCCGCGTCTTGTGCGACGAGAGCGTCACCCCGATGACGGTAAGAATAATGATGGAGAAGGGGAAGGAAAAGCGCCGGTGGTATTCCACTTCGTATTCCTTGATGTTGGCCACGCCGCGGCTTTTCTGCCGGTCGAGGTATTGCCGCAGGGCCTTGGTGGTGAGCTGTTCGCTGTAGCCCTTCACGATGAAGAATTCGTCGGGATTCATCACAATGGTGGTGTCCAGGCTCTTGCCCTGCTCCATATGTTCCACCAGTCCGTCGAAGTCGCGGATGGTGTAATCCGTCACGTTCCAGGAATTTTCGGCCTTCAGGTTGATGCGCTGCGCCGTCATCCGGGACGTCAGCCGCTGGCCTTCGTATTTCTCCATAAAGAAGCGGTAGCCCACCTTGCGCTTCTCGTCGTAGCGCTCGATGTAGACAATCACGCCCGGCTCTATTTCCAGCTGGACGTTCCGGACGAAGTCCTTGGTGACCTTTTTTACATACTGGTCCTCGAATTCCAGCCGGGTGACGTTGGCCGGCGGTATGACCCACGACGACAGGTAGAATACCACGGCCGCCAGCGTGACGGCCGATACCAGGTAGGGCCGCATAAGCCGGTGGAAACTGATGCCGCCCGACAGCATGGCCACGATTTCGGTGTTGCCCGTCAGCTTGGACGTAAAGTATACGACGGCAATGAATATGAAGAACGGGCTGAACTTGACGGCGAAGTAGGGGATGAAATTGCAGAAATAGTCGAACACGATGGCCTTTACCGGAGCTTCGTGCTGCACGAACTTGTCGAATTTCTCGTTGTAGTCGAACACCACCACGATGGCCATCACCAGCAGCAGGCAGAAGAAGAACGTGCCCATATACTTGCCGATCAGGTAGCGGTCTATCCGCTTGAATACCCTGAACTCCGATTCCCTTCCCAACAGCTTTCTCATGGTTATTGCACTTCGCGGGATATTTGATACAAGGTCTCGGCCTTCCAGGCGGCAAAGTCGCCCTGGATGATATGCTCACGCGCCTGGCCCATAAGCCACAGGTAGTACGACAGGTTGTGGACCGAGGCGATTTCCAGCGCCAGAATCTCGTCGGCCATGAACAGGTGGCGCAGGTAGGCCTTGGAATACTGGCGGTCCATAGCGCAGGCGCCGTCTTCCTCCAGCGGGGAAAAGTCGTCGGCCCAGCGGCGGTTGCGCATATTGATGCGGCCGTGGCGGGTATACAGGCGGGCGTTGCGGCCCACGCGGGTGGGCATTACGCAGTCGAACATATCCACGCCCCGGCTGACGGCCTCGAGCAGGTTTTCGGGCGTGCCGACGCCCATCAGGTAGCGGGGACGGTCCTGGGGAAGTATTTCGTTCACCACCTCTATCATCTCGTACATCTTTTCGGCCGGCTCGCCCACGGCCAGGCCGCCTATGGCATAGCCCTCGGCCTCGAAGTCGGTCACGAACTTGGCCGAGTCGCGGCGCAGGTCGGGATAGACGCAGCCCTGCACAATGGGAAAATAGCTTTGGTGATGCCCGTACAGGGGCTCGGTCTCGCGGTAATGCTTTATGCCGCGGGCCAGCCAGCGTTTGGTCAGTTCCAGCGATTTACGGGCGTATTGGTAGTCGGCGTCGCCGGGCGTGCATTCGTCCAGGGCCATCATTATGTCCGACCCTATGACGCGCTCTATGTCGATGACGCTTTCGGGGGTGAACAGGTGGCGCGAACCATCTATGTGGGACTGGAAGGTGACTCCTTCCTCCTTTATCTTGCGGATTTTGGCCAACGAGAACACCTGATAGCCGCCGCTGTCGGTAAGAATGGGCTTGTCCCACGACATGAACCGGTGCAGGCCGCCGGCCTTTTGCAGGATGTCGCAGCCGGGGCGCAGGTACAGGTGGTAGGTGTTGCCCAGGATAATCTGCGCCTTCACGTCGTCGCGCAACTGGCTCTGGTTGACGGCTTTCACGGTGCCGTCGGTGCCGACGGGCATGAATATGGGCGTCTGGATGTCGCCGTGGTCGGTATGGAGCACGCCGGCGCGCGCACCCGACTGCGGATCTTGGGCGATGAGTTCGTAGGTCATTGGCTGAGTCGCAAAGTGGCGCAAAAGTAGTCAATTTTTGAACAAAGCCCCTGTTGGATATGTAAAGATTTATGGGCACCTTTGCCGTCCCAAAAACCATAATCACCTTATGACATTCTACACCGTATTCAAACTGCTCGGCTGCCTGGCCCTGCTTATGTTTGGTATGAAGACGATGAGCGAGGCCCTGCAGAAACTCGCCGGCGGCCACCTGCGCAGCATTATGGGCGCCATGACCAAAAACCGTGTCACCGGCCTGCTCACCGGTACGTTCGTCACCGCCGCCGTACAGTCTTCTACGGCCACCACCGTCCTTACCGTCAGTTTTGTCAATGCTGGCCTGCTCACTTTGGCGCAGGCCATTTCTGTGATTATGGGTGCCAACATCGGTACCACGGTGACGGCCTGGATTATGGCGCTGTTCGGATTCCAGCTGAATATGAGCACTTTTGTGTGGCCGTTGTTCCTGCTGGGCATCATATTGTTCTTCCAAAAGAACAACACGCTGAAGTCGGTGGGTGAATTCGTGTTCGGATTTTCGTTTATGTTCTTGGCGCTGTGCACCTTGCGCGAGAATGCACGCGATATGGACCTGGCCGGCAACGAGGCCGTCATACGCTTTTTCTCGTCGTTCAATCCCGACAGCACCTGGACCACCTTGCTGTTCCTGCTCATAGGCGGCGTGCTGACGATGTGCGTGCAGTCGTCGGCGGCGATAATGGCCATAACGATGCTGCTGTGTTCGGCCGGCGTGATGCCTATCTACCAAGGCATTGCCCTGGTGATGGGCGAGAACATCGGCACCACCATCACCTCCAACGTGGCGGCCTTGAGCGCCACCACCCAGGCCCGTCGGGCGGCCCTGACTCACCTCATATTCAATCTGTTCGGTGTATGCTGGGTGCTCATTGTGTTCAAACCTTTCATAAACGGCGTGTGTGCGCTGGTGGGCTACGACCCCACGTTCGTGCCCGCCACCGAAGCCGAAATTGCCCGCAACAGCGTGATGGTGAACTACGCGCTCTGCGCCTTCCACACCTCGTTCAACGTGTGCAACGTGCTGCTGCTCATCTGGTTCATCAAACCCCTGGAACGTCTGGTGAGCACCATCATCAAGAGCAAGGCCGAGGACGAGGACATCCGTCTGCGCTTCATATCGGCCGGTATGCTTTCCACGGCCGAACTCTCGCTCCTGGAGGCCCGCAAGGAAATAAACCTGTTTGCCCAACGCGCCCGCCGTATGTTCGGATTCCTGCCGGAACTTATCACGCTCAAGCATTCCGAGGATTTTGCCAAGCTGTATTCGCGGGTGGAAAAGTACGAAGGCATCAGCGACAATATGGAAATAGAGATTGCCAATTACCTGAACAAGGTGTCGGAGGGCCGGCTGAGCCCCGAGAGCAAGCTGGCCATCCGGTCGATGTTGCGCGAGATTTCCGAAATAGAGAGCATCTGCGACAGCTGCTACAACGTGGGCCGTTCCATCAACCACAAGTTCCAGTCCAAGGAAGAATTCACCGAAGACCAGATGCGCCACCTGTCGCATATGTTCGAGCTGTGCGACCGCTCGCTCGGGCAGATGATTGTTTTCCTGGAAGACGACCAGCACAACGTGGACGCCAACGAGTCGCTCAATATCGAGACCGAGATAAACAACTACCGCACAATGCTCAAGGAACGCAACGTGTCCGACATAAACGACCATAAGTACGACTACCAGATGGGCGTATACTATATGGACATCGTGGGCGAGTGCGAGAAACTGGGCGACTACGTCATAAACGTGGTGGAAGCCCACGCCAACACCAAGCTGAACGCCTGAGCCGGGCAGACCCCAGTCGGAAACCGAGACTGTTCGAGTAAGAGCCGGACGCCCGAACGGATCCAGGCGCCCGAAAAACCGGGATTTCAAGGAAAGTTACAGCAGGGCCAGCGCCAGCACTTCCGAGGCGTTGCGCACATAGTGGAATCTGAGCCCCCGTATGTAGACGGGCTGGATTTCGCCTATGTCCTTTCGGTTTTCTTCCGACAGGATTATTTCGCGTATGCCGGCGCGCTTGGCAGCCAGGATTTTTTCCTTGATGCCGCCCACGGGCATTACGCGGCCGCGGAGCGTCATTTCGCCGGTCATAGCCAGCTGGGCCCGCACCTTGCGGCCGGTAAACGACGAAGCCAGCGAAGTGAGCAGCGTAATGCCGGCCGACGGGCCGTCCTTGGGCACCGCCCCTTCGGGCACGTGGATGTGCACGTTGTAGTCTTCGAACACCGAGGCGTCCAGCCCGTATTCCTGGCCGTGCGATTTCAGATATTCCAGGGCCAGCACGGCCGATTCCTTCATAACGTCGCCCAAATTGCCGGTGAGCGTCAGCTTGCCGCCGTTCTTGGTCTTGTTTATGCTGGATTCGATGTACAGGATTTCGCCGCCGACTGCCGTCCAGGCCAGGCCCGTCACCACGCCTATGCAATCGTTTCCTTCGTAGTTTTCTTTGGTGAAACGCGCCACTCCCAGGTAGTGTTCCAGCTTGTCGGCCGTGACGTCCACGTGGGTTATTTTGGAATGACCGGCAATCTCGTGGGCGGCCTTGCGGCAAATCTGGGCCAGTTTCATATCCAGTTCGCGCACGCCCGATTCGCGGGTGTAGGATTCGATTATCTGCCGGACAATGGCCTTGTCCAGGCTAAGCTGGTCGGCTTTCAGGCCGTGGTTTTCCAGTTCCTTGGGCAGCAGGTGCCGTTCCGCTATCTCCACTTTCTCCTCGGCCAGGTAGCCCGACACGTCTATCAGTTCCATACGGTCGAGCAGGGGTTGGGGAATGGTGGACAGCGTGTTGGCCGTGGCAATGAACATCACCTTGGACAAATCGTAGTCGATGTCCACGAAATTGTCGTGGAACGTGTTGTTCTGTTCGGGGTCGAGCACTTCGAGCAGGGCAAACGAGGGGTCGCCGTGCACATCGCGGTTCACCTTGTCTATCTCGTCCAGGATGAACACCGGGTTGGAGGTGCCGGCCTTGATGAGCCCTTTTATGATGCGGCCGGGCATAGCGCCTATGTAGGTGCGCCGGTGGCCGCGTATCTCGGATTCGTCATGCAGTCCGCCCAGCGATATGCGCAGGTATTTGCGGCCCAGGGCCTCGGCCACCGATTTGCCAAGCGAGGTCTTGCCCACGCCGGGAGGGCCGTACAGGCACAGGATGGGCGATTTCAAATCGCCTTTGAGCTTGAGCACGGCCAGGTGCTCCAGAATGCGTTCCTTTACTTTTTCCAGCCCGAAGTGGTCGCGGTCCAGCACCTGGCGGGCGTGCCTCAGGCCGAAGTTGTCTTTGGAATATTCCCCCCAGGGCAAATCCAGCAACGTCTGCAGGTAGTTCATCTGGGTGGAGTAGTCGGGCGAGTAGGGACTCATCGACTCCAGTTTGCGCAGTTCCTTGTCGAAGGTGGCGGCCACTTCGGCCGACCATTTCTTTTTCTTGGCCCGTTCGCTCATTTCGCGGGCGTCCTGTTCCTGCGCCGTGCCGCCCAGTTCGTTCTGGATGGTCTTCATCTGCTGCTGCAGGAAGTATTCGCGCTGCTGCTGGTCTATGCCTTCCTTGGTCTTGGACTGGATGGACACCTTCAGCTCGAGCAGCTGCGACTCCTTGGTCATAATGTCCAGCAGGCGGTGGCAGCGATCCACGAACATATCCATCTGGAGCAGTTCCAGCTTGTCGGCAATCTTCAGGGAGAAGTTGGCGCAGATAAAGTTCACCAGGGCGTCGGGCTTCTCGATGTTGCGTATGGCGAAGATGGCCTCGCGGGGCAGGCTGCCCGAGGAATTGCGCACTATCTTGACGGAAAGTTCCTTGATGGCCTGGATAAGCGCCTCGAAACGCTGGCTGTGGCGTTGCGGCAGCACGGTGATGCGCGCCGTCACGTGCCCTTCCAGATAAGGGTCGGTCGAGACGATGTATTCCAGCTGGCAGCGCCGCAGGGCCTGCAGTATGACGGTGGTGGAACCGTCGGGCATTTCGAGCACTCGCAGGATGCGGGCCAGCGTGCCTATGGGGAAGAGGTCTTCCTGCCCGGGACGGTCGGTCTTGGGATCGGTCTGGGTAAGGCAGGCCAGCAGCCCTTTTCCGTCGTACACCTCGCGCACCAGCCGGAGCGACGATTTGCGGCCTATGCTTACCGGCATAGCCACTCCCGGGAACAAGACGATGTTCCGGAGCGGCAAAACGGGAAGCGTCTCGGGCAGTTCGCTATCGCCCAGGGAATTGTCTTCCCCTTCATCGGAAATCATAGGGACGAAGGCCTGGTCTTCCAGCTCGTCGTCCTCGTCCGGAAAATCCGGCTGGTTGGAAAAGGTGAACATAAACGGATTTTATTTCTTTTTCTTGGCAGGAGCCTGGTAGCGGTTGTTCAGGCCTTCCACGATTTCGGCCGTGATGTCGTAGGCTTCGGCGCCTATCATAATGTTGTCCTTGCCGGTGTTGCTGAAAATAAGGTGATAGGCTTTCTCCTTATTGTATATGCCCAGGTAGTTGTAGATGGAATCCTGCAGCTGCTCGTTCATCCGCTGCATTTCCTGGGCCAGTTCGGTGGACAGCTGCTGGTCCAGCGCCTGCAGGTCCTGCTGCTTCTTGATGAGGCGTTCCTGCTCGCTTTGGGCGCGTTGCTGCGACAGGAAGGCGTTGTTTTCGAGCTTGCGCTGGAATTCGGCGGCCTCCTTTTCGAACTGACGGGCCTTCTGGTTGTAGTTGGCCTGGGCGTTTTCGCGCTTGCGCAGCAGCTGCTCGTTCAGATCCTGGGAATAAAGGTAGTCGGTGAGCAGGGTGTCGATGTTGATATAGGCGACGGGAAGCTGGCAGCACGCAGCCGTGGAATCGCCGGCCGGGATGGCGGGAGCCTTGCTGCAGGAAGGCTTGGTGAAGAACAGGACGTAGAGCACGATAACTGCCAGTGCCAGCACAATCTGGCAAACGAGATTGGTCTTTTTCATTGCTTTATGGTTTTATGGATTGTCTTTCGTTCGTCGGCGTCCATCCGGGAGGCGCAGTGGATGCCTTTGCGGTGGAGGGCCTTGTTGCCGTCTATGTGGAAATTGGGAAAACGCCCGCCCTTGACAAAGAACACCCGGATGCCCAGCAGCAGTACGGCCGCGAGCACGAGTATAAGCGTCAGCAACAGCGTTTTTAACATATCAAGGCGGAAAATGGCTGCAAAGATAATTTTAATAAGTTGCTTTTTGAAAACGGCCGTGCTATTTTTGTCGCCAACAAAAGTTTCGGAAGGGTTTCCGTCGGCGTCGAGCGGCTTCCCGGCCGGCTCGGAATGTCCCGGCCCGGCCTCTTTCCGAGAGGTTTGGACAATTTAATGAATCCCCTAAATACAGTAGGTTATGACAAACGCTAAAGTTCTGGAACCAGCCTCGGTCTGGTATTATTTCAAGGAATTGTGCAAGGTGCCGCGTCCCTCGTTCAAGACGCAGCGGGTGCAGCAGTGGCTGCTCGATTTTGCGGCAGAACACCGGTTGGAAGCCGTGCGCGACCAGGTCGGCAACGTCATCATACGCAAAGCGGCCTCGGCCGGTATGGAAAATGCCCGTCCGGTGATTCTGCAGGGCCATATGGATATGGTCTGCGAAAAGAATTCCGACGTGGAGCACGATTTCGACAAGGACCCCATCGATTATTACGTGGAAGACGACTGGATGACGGCCCGCGGTACCACCCTGGGCGCCGACAACGGCATTGCCGTAGCCATGATGCTGGCCCTGCTGGCCGACGACACCCTTAGGCACGGCCCCGTGGAATGCCTGTTCACGGCCGACGAGGAGGTGGGCCTGATAGGCGCTTCGGGCATCGAACCCGGCGTGCTTCGCGGCAAGACCCTCATCAATCTGGACAACGAAGATGACCACTGGCTGTGCATAGGCTGTGCCGGCGGCATCAACACCGTGGCCAAGTTCCCCTTCGAAACCGAGGCGGCTCCCGCCGGCCATTACTACTTCCGGCTGGGTATTTCGGGCCTGCAGGGTGGCCATTCCGGCACCGACATAAACGTGGGCCGCGGCAATGCCAACCAATTGCTGGTGCGTTTCCTGTACGAGGAAAACCAGCAGCAGCCCGTGCAGCTGGCCCAGTTCCAGGGCGGCAACCTGAGCAATGCCATTCCCCGCGAGGCCTGGTGCGTGGCGGCCGTTCCCTTCGAAGGCAAGGAAAAGCTGCGGGCCCGGCTGAACCATTTCGAGGCGGCCCTGCAAGACGAATTCGGCCAGCTGGAACCCAACCTGACGCTGACGCTCGAATCGGTGGAAGCTCCGGCCGAAATTCTCAAGAAAGCTTATGCCGACCGTTTCCTGGCGGCCATATATGCCTGTCCCAACGGCGTTATCCGTATGAACAAGGATATGCCCGACCAGGTGGACACTTCCACCAACCTGGCCTCGGTGAAGCCGTCGGACGGCCAGGCCCACGAATGGACCATCGTCACTTCGCAGCGCAGTTCCATCGAAACCAGCAAGATAGACGTAGTGAACCGGGTGCGTGCTATTTTCGAACTGGCCGGAATGAGCACCTATCACAACGAGGGCTATCCCGGCTGGAAGCCCAACGCCGATTCGCCTCTGCTCAAGCTTATGGTGGACGTGCACCGCGGACTGTTCGGCGAGGATCCTACGGTCTATTCCATCCACGCAGGCCTGGAATGTGGCCTGTTCCTGGAGAAATATCCCGACTGGGATATGGTGTCCATAGGCCCGACGATGCGCGGCGTGCACTCGCCCGACGAAAAGCTCTACGTTCCTTCGGTAGGCAATATCTGGCGCTATCTGGTGGCCATTCTGGAACATATGTAGGATGAATCTCCGGAGCCGTCTTGCCGGTTTCCTGCTTCTGGCGGAAATGCTTGTCCTGTCGGTGTCGTGCCGGCAGGACAGCCTGTATTTTCCGCCGGGCGACGGCCCTTTGCGTTTTTCGGCAGACACGCTGCATTTCGACACGCTTTTTGCCAACGTGGGCTCCACCACGGCCTGGGCGTGTGTATACAATGCCTCCGACAAGGATCTGCTCTTCGACTCTGTGGGGCTTTCCCCGGCCTCGGGAAGCGCGTTCCGCTTCAGCTTGGACGGCCTGGGCGGAAATACCTTGTATCAGGTGACGCTCCCGGCCCGCGACAGCCTGTTCCTGTTTGTGGAACTGACGCCTCCCTGGCAGGACAGTCCGCTGCCCGTGCGCCTGGAGGAATCCATCTGTTTCTGGCAGGCAGGGGAGAGCAGCCGCCTGGTGCTGGACGCCTGGGTGCAGAATGCCGTGCGGCTTCAGGGAAAGCTGTTCGATGCCGATACCTGCCTGTCGGCCGACTTGCCTTATCTGGTTTACGACAGTCTGGTAGTGGGGCCCGGGGCGACGCTCCGGCTGGAGCCCGGTGTCCGGCTGCATTTCCATCAGGACGGCGTGATGTATGTCTATGGCACGGTTCTGGCCGAAGGCACGGCCGAGGCGCCCATCGTGCTGCGGGGCGACCGCCTGGACCGTCAGTTCGAGGATTTCCCCTATGAGTATTATCCCGGCCAGTTGATGGCGGTATATCTGGGCCCCGACAGCTACGGCAACGTGTTCTCGCACGTCCGGATACGGGGCGGCTACTACGGCATCCTGGCCGATTCCTCGGCCTGTCCCGACCGTCGCAAGCTGACGATGACGGATTCCGAGATATTCAATATGGTGTATTCGGGGCTGTATTCCATTGCCAGCGACGTGCATCTGGCCAACACGGTGCTGGCCAACAGCGGTTCCTATACCTATGTGATGCTGGGCGGCTCGGCCCATCTGGAACACTGTACCATAGCCAATTACCAGGTGCTAACCACCCGGGGCGAGAACGAGCCGGCCGTGGCGCTGGTAAACTGCGTCAAGTCCGGGAAAAGCTATCTGGAATATCCCCTTACCGACGTCCGCTTCGACAACTGCATCATATACGGTTCCCGCGAGGACGAAATAGGATTCGGCCTGCTGGACGGCACGCCTGCCGAAATCCATCTGAACCACTGCCTGGTGCGAAGCAGCGAAAACCTGCCTTCGGCGATGGACGGGGAAGTGCTGTATAACCAGGATCCGGCCTTCCGCTGTCTGGGCGAGCGCTACGAGTACGATTTCCATCTGGACAGCTTGTCGGCGGCCATCGCCCGGGGCGACACGGCCGTCTCGGCCCGCTGGCCGCTCGATGCCGACGGGGTGGACCGCCTCTCGGACGGCGCCTCCGACCTGGGGGCTTTCGAGTTCATTTTGACCGAAAATTGACAACTTTTGGGCATTCTCCTTGTAGAATGTATTTTATTCGCGGGAAATGCGTATACTTGCACGTTCATTCAAGCATAAGATTATGAAGCATTCGATGCGTGGGAATATCCGCGGACTGATGGCGGCAGGATTGCTCCTGGCCGTGGTTCCGTTCCATTCGTGTATTTACAACAGTGACGACTTAGACGAGGGTGCCTATTACACCTTTATCGGCGAGACCGTGGCCTCCTACCTGCAGGACAACCCCCATTATTACCGGAATTTCTGCGAGGCCCTGGACACCACCGGACTTATCGATATGCTGTCGACCTATGGCTCCTACACCTGCTTTGCCCCCATCAACCGGGCCATGGAGTCGTACTACCGCGATTCCATTGCCAGCGACTTCGGGGTGGAGCCCGACCGGCTGGATTCCTCGATGGTGACCATGAAGCAGTTCCTGGAGGGAAATCCCGAAACTTCCACCGAAGCTTTCCGGACCAGGCGCTTCCGCGACCTCAAGGAAATGATCTATTATCAGATTATCGAAACCAAGTCCTACAAGGTCGTTGAATTCCTCGAGGGCCGCCTGCCCGAAAAGAATATGATGGCCCGTTTCATCAAGACGTCGTTCAGCCAGCTTAACCAAACCGGTTACATCGTGGTGAACAGTTCGGCCAACATAGTGCTCAAGGATATCGAGGTGCACAACGGAGTGGTGCACGCCATCGACCACGTGCTGGCGCCGGCCAACACCCTGCTTCCCGAAAACATCCAGAGCAACCCGCAGTTCTCCCTGTTCAGCGAGGCGCTGTACCAGACCCATCTGAGCGATTCGCTCATCAAGTGGGAGAACCCCGGATACAAGGTAACCAAGAAAACCTTTGGAACCTGGGCCACCGGTGGTAACTCTTATACGCCTACGGAAAAGATGTACGGCTACACGGCCCTGGTGGAAACCGACGAAGTCTACCGGTCGCACGGCATAAACACGTTCGAAGACTTGGTGCACTATGCAGCCCAGGTATATCCCGACTACACCGATCCCGACCTTACCAGCCCCGACAACTCGCTGAACCGTTTCGTGGCCTACCATCTGTTCAATTTCCAGGTGGGCTATTCGGAATTCACCCAGTATACGGCCTCTCTGAACCAGCCCTCCGGTACCGAGGAATATATGAAAGTGGACTATCTCAAGCCCAGCGAGACGCCCGGCTATGTGGACTATCTGATACCGATGGCTCCCCATACGCTGCTGGAGGTGCGCGAAAACGAGTATGGCGGCCCGCTGTTCAACCGGCGCAGCGACGGCACCGGCATAGGAGTCATCCAGGGGGCCGACTTTGTGAGCAATGCCGACAACGGTGACTACCACGCCATAGACGACATCCTGGTGTTCGACGACGAGGTGCAGCAGGACGTGTTCCACAAGCGCATCCGGGTGGACGTGTTCTCCACCCTGGGCGAGATGATGACCAACAACTATCGCTACAACTGCTCCACAACGAGTGGCAACAGCTATTGGTTCCCCGGCGGCTATTTCGAAAGGCTTCACTTCAGTTCCGACAACACCACTCCCATTGCCTCGAAGCCCCAGAACGGCGGCGTACAGTATCAGGGCGGTATGTTCTACATATTCGGAATCTACGGAGCCGACTATTGGTTCGATTTCACCTACGATATGCCTCCGGTACCGGACGGAACCTGGGAGGTGCGTCTGGGGGTAAAGAAACGTGGCGCCGCTATGGTGCAGGTGTATTTCGGCGAAACCGATGGCTCGCTTATGCCCATAGGCATTCCGGTGCAGTTGGGCGTAAAGGCCGACGACCCGGCCGGCATAGGCCTGATTACGGACGAGAACCTTAAGGTGGAGGGCTCCGACGGTGTGAAATCTTACGACGAGGAAGCGCTTATACAGAACGACAAGGACCTGCGCAACCGCGGTTGGATGAAAGCCCCGATGGCCTTTACTTCGACCGGTGGCACGAAAACGGCCCGCGAGGATGGTACGGCTACCCTGCGTATGATTCTGGGCAATTATGTGTTCGCCTCCGGCAAGGACTACAGCGTGCGGGTGAAATGCGTAGGAAAGTACGGCCACGAGGACAATTACGATCCCTACTTCGGTCTGGACTATGTGGAAATGATTCCGAAGGAACTCATCGAAGAAGAAGACCGCTGGTAAGCAATGCAAATAAAACTGCTTATAAACCCATAAGACAAGGACGGCCGTCATGGAAATGGCGGCCGTTTTTTGACAATCTTGCGCTGCCGAGGCACCGCCTACAGCCTATAAAATTGAGAGAAACGGAATTTTATGAAAAAACAATGTTCCATATGGGCCATTGCCTTCTGCCTGCTACCGCTGGAGGCACAGCCGCTGCACCTTACGTGCGACTATTCTTCCAATCCCCTGGCCGTGAACGGCGCCGAGCCCCAACTGGGTTGGCGCCTTGCCGAAGGAATGCAACAGGCCTACGAACTGGAGGCCTTCGATGCCCAGGGAACGGCCGTGTGGCAGACGGGACGGGTGGAAAGCACTCAGAGCCAGCATATTGTATGGCGTGGAATATCCTTGCTGCCCGGCCGTGAATACACCTGGCGGGTGCGTGTCTGGACCGGCGATGAGTTTCCGTCCGACTGGTCGGCCGTGGCCCGCTTTGTCACCGCTCCGGCCAATGAATGGCTCGATGCCCAATGGATAGGCGCCATCACCCGGGCCGACAGCCGCCTGCCCGAAGGTCGTGGCTACGAAGGCAATACCGTCAATCGTAACCAGGAAATGAAGGCCGCCTGGGCCAATACCGACACCCTGTCGCGCCAGAGCTTGCTGCTGCGCAAGGAATTCCGTGTCGGGCGCAAGCTCACCAGGGCCTTGGTGTATGTCTCCGGCCTGGGGCATTACGAGCTCAGTGTAAACGGGCAGAAAGTGGGGCAGTCGGAATTCGCTCCGCTGTGGAGCGACTACGACAAGACGGTGTATGCCAATGTATACGACGTTACCGACCTGCTGTCGCGCCGCAACGCTTTGGGCGTGCTGCTGGGCAACGGTTTCTACAACGTGCAAGGCGGCCGCTACCGCAAGCTGTTGGTGAGTTTCGGCCCGCCTACGTTGTTCCTGAAACTGCATTTGGACTATGCCGACGGCACTTCGGAGGACATCCGTTCGGACGCTTCCTGGAAATATTCCCTCAGTCCCATTGTGTTCAACGACATTTACGGCGGCGAGGACTACGATGCCCGCCGGGAACAGCCAGGTTGGAACCTGCCCGGTTTTGACGAAGGCAATTGGCGTCCCGTGGTGCTGCAGGAAGCTCCGCTGGGGCAGCTCTGCCTGCAGACGGCGCCCCCGGTGACCATAGGCGAAGAATACGCCCCGCGCGCCCAATGGCAGCGCCTGCAGCCGGCCGACCGCAAGCAGCGCATCGAGCAAGACGTGAACGTCACCGTGCTCGATATGGGGCAGAACCTGGCCGGATTCCCGGCCATACGGGTGCGCGGCCGGCGCGGAGCCACGCTGCGGCTCACGGTGGGCGAATCGCTCTCGGCCGACAGTCTGGTAAACCAGTCGCAGTCGGGCCGTCCGCACTATTATGAATACACCCTGAAGGGCGATGCCCGCCGTCCCGATGCGGCCGGAGAAACCGAGCAATGGCATCCGCGCTTTTCGTATTACGGTTTCCGCTACATCCAGATTCAGGGAGCTGTGCTGGAAGGACAGCCCAATCCCGACGGACTGCCGGTCGTCGAGGACATCCGTTCCTGCTTCGTGTTCAATTCGGCGCCCATCGTGGGCCGTTTCGAGTCGTCCAACGAGATATTCAACGGCGTGCACCGCCTTATCCAGATGGCCGTGCGCAGCAATATGCAGGCCGTCTTCACCGACTGTCCGCACCGCGAGAAGCTGGGCTGGCTGGAACAGATGCAGCTGAACGGCGAGGGATTGCTCTACAATTACGACTTCACCACCTTCTGGCCCAAGATTGTCCAGGATATGGCCGACGCCCAGCTGGAGGACGGGATGGTGCCCACCACCGCGCCCAACTACACGCGTTTCGGCGGCTTCTGGCAGAATTCGCCGGAGTGGGGCAGCAGCGCCGTCATCCTGCCCTTTATGTATTACCAGCGCTACGGCGACGACCGGCTTATCCGCCGCTTCTATCCGATGATGCAGGCCTATGTGGACTTTCTGGAAAACACTTCCGACCATCACATAACCACCGTGGGTCTGGGCGACTGGTACGACTTCGGCAAGGAACGCTGCGGTTTTGCCCAGAATACGCCGGTGCCCCTGGTGGGAACGGCGCATCACTACCAGAACATACGCTACGCCGAACGGGCGGCGTCGATGCTGGGCCTGCCGGCCGATTCGGCCCGCTATGCGGCCTTGGCCGACGAGGTGAACCGGGCCTTCCACGAACGCTATTTCCGCGAGGACAGCTGCCTGTACGGCACGGGCAGCCAATGCTCCTATGCCCTGCCGCTGTATCTGAATATGGTGGCTCCCGAACACCGCGATTCGGCGATGGCCCATCTGCTGGCCGACATCCGGGCCCACGGTATGAGACTTTCCACCGGCGAGGTGGGCAACCGCTATATGTTCGAACTCCTGGCCGACGAGGGTTACGATGACGTGATGTATGCGATGCACAACCACCAGGAAGTGCCCGGCTACGGTTTCCAGCTGAAATACGGTGCCACCACGCTTACCGAGCAGTGGGATCCGCGGCAGGGAGCTTCGTGGAACCACTTTATGCTGGGGGCCATCGACGAATGGTTTTTCCGCAGCCTGGGCGGCATCCGTATGGACACGGAGCGTCCGGGCGGACAGCATCTCGTCATCCGTCCGTCGGTGGTGGGCGATTTGAATGCCGTGGACTGTGCCACCGAAACCCTGTACGGAACAGTGTCGGTAAGCTGGCAGAAAACCGCCGACGGAAGTTTCCGTATGACGGTGAGCCTGCCGGGAAATTCCAGTGCCACCGTTTGCCTGCCCGACGGGTCGGAACCCGTCGAAATGACGGCCGGGGAACAGACCTTCGAAACCCGGCTGGGGTTATAGATTTTCCCGAAACCCATTTGAATCCGACGACCATAATGTCTTTCCCGATGAATACGAAATTAATCACCCTGCTGACGGCGCTGGGGCTTTCGCTGCTTCCGGCGGTCAAAGCCGCGGATTTTCCCTGGGACAACGGGCGTCTGCAGCCCGATGCCACCGGCCGCTTCCTTCAGTTCGAAAACGGACAGCCCTTTTTCTGGCTGGGCGAAACCGGTTGGCTGCTGCCCGAACGGCTCGACCGCTCCCAGGCCGAATTCTACCTGGAAACCTGCCGGCAGAACGGCTACAACGTGGTGCAGGTGCAGACCGTCAACGGTGTGCCGGCCTACAATGCCTATCATAAGCCCTCGATGCCCGACGGATTCGACTTTTCGTCGGTAAGCGAACGTCATCCGTTTGCGCCCGACGCCCAGGGCACAGACAGCCTGTACGGCTATTGGGACCATATGGACTACATCATAGAGACGGCGGCCTCGAAGGGAATATACATAGGTATGGTCTGCATCTGGGGCGGCCTGGTGAAGGGCGGCAAGATGAACGTGGACCAGGCCGTGGCCTACGGCACTTTTTTGGCCGAACGCTACAAAGACCAGCCCAATATTGTCTGGATTATCGGCGGCGACATATACGGCGACGTCAAGACCGAAGTTTGGGAAACCCTGGCCCGGACCATAAAAAGCCTCGATGCCAACCATCTGATGACCTTCCATCCCTTTGGACGCTTTTTGTCGGCTTTGTGGTTCCACCAGGCCGACTGGCTGGACTTCAATATGTTCCAGAGCGGACACCGTTGCTATGGCCAGAGTATGGCCAAGAAGAATCCCGAGCATCCCGACCTGCTGCCCGATTCCACCGAGGAAGACAACTGGCGCTATGTGCAGCTGGCCCGGGCCTATCAGCCCGCCAAGCCCGTGCTGGACGGCGAACCTTCGTACGAAGGAATTCCCTACGGACTTCACGATTTCTCGCTCCCCAAATGGCAGGACTACGACGTGCGTCGCTATGCCTATTGGTCGGTGTTCGCCGGCTCCTGCGGCCATACCTACGGCAACAATGCCATTATGCAGATGCACGATGGCCGGGGGGTGGGTGCCTACGGTTGCACCAAGTCCTGGCAGGAAGCCCTGAACGACCCCGGTTTCCACCAGATGCAGTATCTGAAGAAACTCATCGAGGCTTTCCCGTATTACGAGCGCCGGCCCGACAGTTCGGTGATTGTCTCCAAAGTGGGCGAGCGCTACGGATACCTGGCGGCCTGCCGCGGGAACGATTACCTGCTGGTGTACGATTATTCGGCCGTGCCTTTCGACCTGGACCTGACCAAAATTTCCGGCCGGTGGAAAAAGGCCTGGTGGTACAGCCCCCAGGACGGCTCCCTGCAATATGTGGGCCGTCTGCGCAGCGGAAAGAAAGTTCCGTTTGCGTATGAGCCCCAAGGCGGACACGACGACCGGGTGCTTGTCGTGACCGATGCCTCGGCCGATTATGTAAAGACTCTGGAATAAACTTGCATTCTGGCCGGCGCCCATAAAATCCCAATGGCGGGTAGGGACGCGGGCCGCTTCCGCGATGATAAATTTCAAACAAGTGTCAGATATGAATCGTATACGTCTTTTTGGGGTGATGCTGGTCCTGTGCCTGACCGGACTGTCCGCCCGGGCGGCCGGCTTCGAAGTGGTGCGGCCCAGCTGTGAACAAGTGGAGAACCCTATGGGTATCGACGTGCCGCAACCCCGTCTGGGCTGGCAGATTGTGTCGGCCGAACGCGACGTGGTGCAGACGGCCTACCGCTTGCTGGTGGCCTCGACCGTGGAAAAACTCCAGGCCGGCCAGGCCGACATATGGGATTCCGGCCGCCGGGAAACCGATGAATCCATACTGATTCCTTACGAAGGCCCCAGACTCAAGCCGGATACCTATTATTATTGGAAGGTGCAGGTGTGGACCAACCTGTCGGAAACTCCGCAGGAATCGGATCCGCAGCACTGGCTTACGGCCCTTTTCACCGACAAGGACTGGAAGCCCAGCCAGTGGATAGGCTACGACGGCGCCTTCCCCTGGGAAGACGAAAGCCTGCACGCCCGCCTGGGCGCCCGCTATCTGCGCACCGAGTTCAAGCTGGACAAGGAAATAAGCCGGGCCGTGCTGCATATTGCCGGCCTGGGCCTGTACGAACTTCACTTGAACGGACAGCGCCTGGGCGAGGACGTCCTGACGCCCGGCCCGACCGACTACCGCAAGCGCATCCTGTACAACACCTACGACGTGACCGAACAGCTCAACCAGGGCGAAAATGCCCTGGGCGTTATCCTGGGCTGTGGCCGCGCCTATCCGATGCGTCCCTTTATGAAGCCCTACAAGTGGACCTTCTTCTGCTATCCCAAGATGCGTCTGCTGCTAACCGTACAGTTTGCCGACGGGCGCACGCAACGCATTGTGAGCGGCAGCGGCTGGTCGCTGACGGCCCGTGGACCCATTGTGTCCAACAACGAATACGACGGCGAAGAATACGATGCCCGTTGCGAACTGGGCGACTGGACTCTGCCGGGCTATCAACCCTCCGACCTGTGGATGCCGGCCAAGCTTACCAGCGTACCCGATGCTGCGATGCAAGCCCAGCTGAATCCCGGGATGAAGGTGCTTCGCACCGTGATGCCAAAGTCGGTGAAAGCCCTGAACGACAGCACGTATATACTGGATATGGGCGAGAATATGACCGGATGGATCCGCCTCAGGGTGCGCGGCCAGGCCGGCCAGACCGTGACGATGCGCTTTGCCGAGGCCCTCTTGCCCGACGGCCATCTGAGTATGGCCAACCTGCGCGACGCCCTGGTAACCGACAAATACACCCTTCGGGGCGAGGCCGGCGGCGAGGAGTGGGCGCCACGCTTTGTGACGCACGGATTCCAGTACGTGGAGGTGACCGGATTTCCCGGAACGCCCCAGCCGGGCGATTTCGTGGGTGAATTCGTGGCCGACGGCCTGACCGAAACCGGTACCTTCGAATCCGACAATGCCGTTTTCAAAGCCACCTATGCCAATGCCTGGCGCGGAATTCTGGGCAATTACAAAGGAATGCCGGTGGACTGCCCGCAGCGGAACGAACGTCAGCCGTGGCTGGGCGACCGCACGATGGGCTGCTACGGCGAGAGCTACCTGTTCGACGTGGCCAATTTCTATGCCAAGTGGGCCGACGACATCGAGGATGCCCAGCGCTGGGACGGTGCCATTCCCGACGTGGCTCCCGCCTATTGGAACTACTACAAGGACGACGTCACCTGGCCGGCGGCTTTCTTCAATGTCTGCGATATGATTTACCGCCGTTACGGCGACCTGCGCCCGATGGCGTCCCATTTCGACGCGATGCTCAAGTATCTGTCCTATACCTACGACAACTATCTGGATGCCCGTACGGGACTTATCGTATCCGACAGTTACGGCGACTGGTGCATGCCCGTGGAATCGCCCGAAATAATCCATTCCCAGGCGCCCGACCGCCTTACCGACGGCAAATTCATAGCTACCGTCTATTTCCGTGCCCTGTACCAGCTTATGGTGGATTATGCCCCGCTGCTGGGACGCCTGGCCGACGTGGCGGAATTCCCGGCCAGGATAGACGGCTTTGCCCGGGCCCTGAACGAAAACTTCTACCACGCCGACACCCATTGCTACAGCAACAATACAGCCACGGCCAATGTGTTGGCGCTGGCTTACGGTCTGGTGCCCGAAGCCGACCGGGAGGCCGTCGCGGCCCACGTCCGCAGCAAGATTATGGATGAGTATAAAGGTACGATGGCCACCGGCATCATTGGCAACCAATGGCTGTGGCGCACCCTGAGCCGCGAAGGAATGGGCGACGTGGCCTGGCGGCTCATCACCACCGTCGACTATCCCAGTTTCGGCTATATGGCCAGCCAGGGAGCCACCACCATCTGGGAACTATGGAACGGCGACACAGCCAATCCCAAGATGAATTCGCGCAACCACGTGATGCAGCTGGGCGACCTGCTGGTGTGGTGCTACGAAGACCTGGCCGGCATTGCCAACGCGCCGGAATCGGTGGCCTACAAGAAACTGCGTATGGCTCCCGCCTTCGACACGGGCGAGTGCCGTCACATAAACGCTTCGTACCAGACGCCTTACGGTAAGGTGGAAAGCGAGTGGATCCGCAAGAAATCCAGCCTTTCGTGG
>R17__coassemble_454_pt1 | contig 19805 bp, 13 predicted proteins | sample R17__metabat2_high_PE_026 | metagenome-assembled genome bin R17
CCAGCCGGCGTTGGACGTCAGGGCATCCGGGGCATCGGGCACCAGCGTCACCTGGTGGGGGCGCACCGCAAGCACCAGTTCCATAAAACGTTCGGAAGGGTAGCCTTCTATGTTGAATTCCGTGCGGACGCGGGGACGCAGGTCGTAGACATCCTGGTAGCGGATGTGCCTTTCGTCGGGCCGGGGATGCACGGTGATGCCCTCGGCGCCCGATTGTTCGCAGAAGTCGGCCACCTGAAGCAGGTCGGGTATGTTGTTGCCCCGCGCATTGCGGATGAGGGCAATCTTGTTGATGTTGACGCTAAGCTTGGTCATCTGATAAAAAAATATCAACTTTGCGGGCCAATAAGGCCGGGCTCAAGACCGCAAAAGTAATGGTTTTGCCACAGATGTGGCCCGCCCGGGCTCCTTTTTTTTTGAAAACAGCAACAAAGCGTCGCGTATGAGGGTAGCCGTATTCGGAAAACGATATCAATCGGAGCATATCGGTCAGATAACCAAGATGTTCAACCTGCTCGACCAGGCTGGGGCCGAGGTGTATGTCTGCGAAAATTTCTATTCCTACCTGACGTCCGAGATGCCCGAGCCGCCCCGGGTGGCCGGCCTGGTGTGCGGAAACGATTTCCAGGCCGACTGCGTGCTGAGCATAGGGGGCGACGGCACGTTCCTGAAGACGGCCCACCGGGTGGGCGAGAAGCAGTTTCCGATCTTGGGCATCAACACCGGGCGCCTGGGCTTTCTGGCGGCCTCCGACGGCAACCGTATGGAGGAGATTGTCCGCCGGCTGATGGAAGGACGCTACGTGGTAGAGGAGCGCAACCAGCTCTGCGTACAGGTGGAGGGGCATCCGCTGGACTATCCCTATGCCCTGAACGAAGTGGCCATTACGAGGCGCGACAGCTCGGCGATGCTGCACATTCACGTGACGCTCAACGGTGAATATCTGAACGACTATCAGGCCGACGGCCTGCTGGTGGCTACCGCCACCGGATCCACGGCCTACACGCTGAGCGTGGGCGGACCCATCCTGATGCCCGAGAACCGCAGTATGATTATGGTGCCCATCGCCCCTCACAGCCTGACGGTGCGTCCGCTGGTGCTGGACGGCAGCGCCGTGGTGGAAATTCAGGTGCAGAGCCGCAACTCCACCTGCCTGGTGGCCCTGGACGGACGCAATTTCCCCATTTCATCGTCGGAAATACTGCGTGTCACTTCGGCCGCATTTCCGGTGCGCATCATCCGTGGCGAGGACCAGTCGTTCGTCACCACGCTGCGCGCCAAGATGATGTGGGGCCGCGATATGCGCAGCGGGCTCTGACTTATTTCCGCTCGATGGTCTTGACACAGCGCACCACGTCGCCGCGGTCGCTGATTCCTTCCAGAATCAAGGTGTAGGTTCCTTTCTCGTCGGCCGTGTAGAAACGGATGTCGGCCGTGCCGTCGTCGGCCGTGCGCACATCGGGCTGCCAGAAGAGGGTGGTGCGCAGGTCGGGCGTGGTGGAATTCCGGAATTTATCCACCGAATACATCGGCTGGTAAAACGTGCGGGCCGAGGTGTAGCCCCAGTAGGGCACCACTTTCTGGTGACTGCCCAGTTCCACTTCCTGGTTCTTCTGGCCCCGTTTCAGGTAAATGCATATGACGCCGTTGCCGCCGCCCTGGTACATCGCTGTTTGGGCGGGGTCCTTCAGGATGTCGATCATTTCCACGTCGAAGGGCTGGATGGTGCTCAGTTCCGACATACTGGCCGTGACGTTGTCGATGACGACAAGGGGGGTGGCGTTACGTATGAGCACGCCGTCGCCCGAGGAATTCAGGGTGACGCCCGGCGCCTGCAGCAGGATGTCGAGCAGCGACACGCCGCCCATCTGTTCTATTTCCTCTCCGTCGAAGGTGAAGCTGGCATAGGTGTACAGCGCTCCGCGGTCGCGGCGCAGTTCGTCGGTCTTCTGGGCCGTGACGCTCACCTCGGCCAGGTTTATCACCATCGAACCATTCTCGTAGAAATAGCGATCGCGGCTGTTGTGCAGGAAGCGTTCCATCGTGGCGGCCGGCACCTCTTCGCGCGGAATACGGTTGGGAATGGACACGCCGGGGTATTCCTGCGGGTCTATGACCAGTTCCATAATGACGCCTTGCTGCTTTTTGTCGGCCTGCAGGAAAAAGGCCGAGCTGTCGGCAAATTCAAAGCCCTCCACGCAGAAGCGTCCCCGGTTGTCGGTAAGGACGGCGTTCACGTAGCCGTACTTGGCATTGAACACCGATATGTTGTTGTTGGGAATGGCCCGACGGATGGGGTAGGTCTGCAGTTTTCCGCACAGGAACGATCCGGCCTCCAGCTCGTGGCGGTCGAGCGGGTCGGGCTCGTCGTGCAGCAGCTTGGGAATGTCGTAGCGGCGCCAGCCCTGGGTGAGCATAAGCAGGTCCAGCTGTTCGTCGGCCCGGCGGTTGCCGGGACGGAAATAGTTGCCGGGCTGCTCTATGTAGCCCTTCAGGTCGCTCGTGAGCAGGAAATAGCTCTCAATGGTCGTGGCCGAGGTGTCCTGCCGTACACTGCGGTCGTCGGTGACGCTCACCGAATAGTTGCCCGAAAGGGGTTGCCCTTGGGCGTCGGCGACGCTCAGATGCGCGGTGACCCGTTCGCGTTTGCCGTAATAGGGCTTGTCCAGGGTAATGTCGGCGCGGCTGGCGTCTTTCTGCCGCACAAAGGTAAGCCGTTCCGACAGCAGCCGGCCTTCGTCGTCGATGAGCAGCACCTGCACGATGCCCGCCGGAAGCGCCTGCAGGGAAATGGCTGCGTAGGGTTCTTCGGGAACGATGGTCTTTTTGAAAAGCGGAATGCCTCTGAGATGCAGTATCAGGTGCAGGTTCTGCGTAAGTACCGACGAATTGGGCGTCAGCACCGAGATGCGCAGCACGCCGTTGCGCTGCACCAGGCTCAGGGCGCAGGTGGAATCGGTGGGCAGGGGCAGCGGGATGTCCAGTTGTTCTCCCATAAGGGTTTCGCAGTGGGCCGTGTATTGTTTGCCAGGTTCGGTGTACAGGCAGAAACTGCCCATTCCCAGGTGGGTGCTGGAAAAGCCGGTCACTTCGTTGTTGTCCTGGTCGGTGACGGTGCCGTGGATGTCGGTGCCCCAACCTTCGCGGTCGATGGCCTTGAAGGCCACGGTCTGGCGGGCGCCGCATATCAGGTGGCCGCCCTCGGGCAGGAACTGCACGTCGAAATCGGCATCGTCGCGGAAACCGTTTGCCTGGGAACTGCTTCCGGACTGCCTGGCGGGCGCGTCCAGAATTTCGCCCTGCGAGTCGCTGGTGCGGCTGTTTATGACGTTGCCTATGTAGATTTCCTTACGGAAGAAATACTCCTCGGGCAAGTTTCGCATATAGTTGGTGTAGGCCCTCAGGCTGTACTGTCCGGGAGCGATGTCGGCCGGCAGCGGAATCTGGCAATAATACAGGTCGTCTTCGGGGCGGACGCGCACCCGGGTGCTCACCTGATTGCTTTCGTTTATGAGCTCCACGTATACGTAGCGGCTCAGATGCAGGGCCTGATGGGTGGCGGCGTGCTGCAGGTAGGCCTTGAACCACAGGGTGTCGCCGGCGGAATAGTAGGGTTTGTCGGTGTGCAGGTACAGCTTTTCCTCGGGATAGTTCTGCAATTGCCCGAAAAAGCGGTTCACAATGCGGGTTTCCAGGTCGCTGCCGGCCGGGGACGGTTCCTGGCCCAGGACCGGGGCCGCGACGAGCAGCCACAGGCTGCACAGACACACAAACGGATGTTTCATACAATCTTGTTTCTTGAACGGGACAAAGCTGCCGGCCGACAGGCGGCCTTCGGGGCCGGTATCGTTTTGTTTCAGCAACGGGGCAAAGGTACACCAATCCGGAAAATAAAAAACCGGGACATCGGGGAGATGTTCCGGTTCTTTTTGGAATATTGCGCAGAAAACTAGCTTCTCTTTTCCTTGATGCGGGCTTTCTTGCCGGTGAGGGCGCGCAGGTAGTACAGTTTGGCCCGGCGGACCTTACCCACCTTGTTGACGGTGATGCTTTCGATGAACGGGGACTCCAGCGGGAAAATACGTTCCACACCGACGTTGTCCGACATTTTGCGGCAGGTGAAGCGCTTCTTGTCGCCGCAGCCGCTGATTTTGATGACCACACCGCGGTAATTCTGGATACGCTCCTTGTTACCTTCTTTAATACGGTAGGCAACGGTGACGGTGTCGCCACACTTGAACTGAGGATGAACCTTTCCGGTAGCAAATGCCTCTTCGGCAATCTTTATCAGATCCATTGTTGAATGAATTTATAAAATTGGTGTCCTGCGGCAGCGTACCCGGTTCTCACTAAACTCCGACAGAGGCTGTGCAAAACGGCCGCAAAGAAACGGCTTTTATTTTAAACGGCAAAATGTTTTCCGCGAAGATTTTACTGCTGTATTAGAAGTTGTTTCGCAAATACGGCTAGTTCAGCTCGTTTATCCAGGCCCGGCAGACGGCGTCGCTGGGCATATGCCAGGCTCCGCGCGGCGACAGGCTGAATCCGGTGGCATCGGGCCCGTCGGGCAGGCACGAGCGCTTGAACTGCTGGGCAAAGAACCTGCGAATGAATACCTGCAGCCATTGGCGGATGGTTTCCTCTTCGAAGCGGTCGGCAAAGGCCAGCCGTGCCAGGTACAGGATTTTTTCGGGACCGAATCCGTAGCGCAGCACATAATAAAGGAAAAAATCGTGCAGCTCGTAGGGCCCCACCAGGTCTTCGGTCTTCTGGGCTATTTCGCCCCGGGTGTCGGCCGGCAGCAGCTCGGGGCTCACCGGCGTGTCCACGATGTCGAGCAGAATCTGGCCGGTGGCCTGGTCTACCTGCGTGGCGGCGGCCCGGCGCACCAGGTGGCGCACCAGCGTCTTGGAAATGCTGGCGTTCACGCTGTACATCGACATATGGTCGCCGTTGTAGGTGGCCCATCCCAGGGCCAGTTCCGACAGGTCGCCCGTACCCACCACCAGTCCGTGGCAAGCGTTGGCCAGGTCCATCAGGATCTGGGTGCGCTCACGGGCCTGGGTGTTCTCGTAGACGGCGTCCTGCCGCGCGGCCGGATGGCCGATGGCCTCGAAATGCTGCAGGCAGGCCTCGCGGATGCTTATCTCGCGCGACGTGATGCCCAGCTGTCGCATCAGGGCCAGGGCGTTGTCGTAGGTGCGGTCGCTGGTGCCGAATCCGGGCATCGTCACGCCCAGCACTTCGCTGCGGTCCATTCCCAGCCGGTCGCAGGCCTTGACGGCCACCAGCAGGGCCAGGGTGGAATCCAGTCCGCCCGAAATGCCCATCACCGGAGCAGGCAGGCCGGTGTGTTTCATCCGTTTTACCAGCCCGGCCACCTGTATGTCGAAGATTTCATCGAGTATTTCCTTGTCTTCCGGAACGAAGGGCAGGGGATCCGGCACCCGGTCTGCCGGAGCGTCGACGCCGTCGCGGAGCCCGAAGGAAACGCAGCCGGCTTCGGGGAAGGGCGCTGGCTTTCCGGGACGGCGCATACGCAGCGCATCTATGGCCTGCATGTCTATGTCGGTCACCAGCAGGCCTTCTTCGGAAAACCGTTCCGTCGAGGCCAGGGGCGTGCCGCATTCGGCCACGAAGGCATCGCCGGCAAACACCTGGTCGGTAGAGGATTCACCGCTGCCGGGCGACACATACAGGCAGGCACATGTCTGTCTGTGGCTAAGGTCGGTCAGGGAGCGGTGCAAGGCAACCAGGTTGCCTCCCACGGCCGGACGGGCCGAGGCCAGCACCAAGAGCTGGGCCGCTCCGGCTTCGGCATTTTGCCCGCAGCCGGTTTCCACCGCCACTTTCAGGCCGCTGGCCGACCGGAGCAAGGAGTGTCCCATCGGAACGGACTGTCCGCAGAGCTCCAGCATACGGCTTTCACTCTCCATCGGGCAGAACCAGCGCTCCCGTCCACGTGAGGGGATGCGGCAGGGAAAGGCGGCCAGCAGCCGTCCCGACTGGAAGGCCACCGTGACGTCCAGGAGCTTCCCGTCGGAAAATATCGGCAGTCCGGCCAGGCAGAGCATAGGGCTGTCGGCCGTATTGTCCAGCAGATACTGCAGGGCACCGGCGGCATCGTCGGCCAGCGTGCGTTGGAAGAACAGGTCGCCGCAGGTGCAGCCCGTCAGCGACAGCTCGGGAAAACAAAGCACTTCCACCTGCCGCTCGTCGGCCTGGCGGATAAGTTCCAGATGGCTGTCGGCGTTGGAAAGACAATCGGCTACTTTTACCGATGGAATGGCGGCGGCCACTTTGACAAAACCCTGTTTCATATCTTGGAGAATGGTTGGTGAAATCTTGAAAATATCGGTGAAATCCTGAAGAGTAACGGTCGGTGAAATTCCGGGGAAAATATTGGTGAAATCCTGAATAAATCTTTGAACGACGATGGGTGAAAGCTGTTGAACCGGCGGCTGAATCAGAAAAAGAAGGCCACGCCTATGGAACGTTCCGTCAGCCCCTCGGCCCCCGGCGTGTCGGCCAGCCAGTGTTTCAGGCGGAAGTTTACCTGGCAGAAACTGAGTATGTCCAGGCCGCCCCCGTAGAAATAGCCGAAATTGCTTCGGTCGGGCAGGCTGCCCAGCGAAATGGCGGTTCCTGCCTCGTTGCGGGCGTTCAGGGCAATGTTCAGGCTGCCGCCCCCGCACACGAACGGCCTGACCCAGCCCAGGTGCAGCCCCAGCTGAATCTGTACGGGCGTGATGCTCAGTGCGGTGATGCGCCGTTCGTCCTCGCCGTTGTAGAGCAGGTAGGCCAGTTCGGGCTGATAGTAGAAGCCTTTGAAGAAGCGGAAGTTGCGCCAGATGCCGAAGGAATGTCCCCGCACCTGGCCGGGGTCGGCGAAAAACGAATGGCCGTCCAGCAGGCAGGCATCCCCCGACAGATGGCTGTTCGTGTCGAAATACAGGCCGGTGCACTGACGCACGCGGGCGTCTTCTCCTGTCGCCGCCGTGCAGACAGACAGCGGCAGCAGGACAGTCAGCAGACAGGCCAGCAAGGCCGGAAACCTCCTTTTCATCGGAAAAACATTCGGGCGTAAAAGCGGGGCAAAGCTATGTTTTATTTTGCGATAAAAAAAGACTTGAACTACCTTTGGGCGCTTAAAGCAACCCCCGGTCGCTTACGGCCGGCCAAGGGCCTGACGTCGGCCGGCGGAAACATCGCCGACGGTCGGGAGCAAGCCTCTGGAAACCCCTTAGTGATTCGTCTGAATGAAACGCCCTATATTGTCTATCTCTCTGTTGCTCTTCCTGCTGACGGGAGAGGCGGCAGCCGTCAATCCTGTCCTTTATAAAAATTCCGATGCTCCTGAATGCCGGGCCTGGGTGGATTCGGTAATGGCCACTTTGGATCGTCCGGCCCGGGTGGCCCAGCTGTTTATGCCGGTGGCCAGCTCCCATTCCGGCGACGGATGGCCGGAACGCATTGTCCAGTGGACGGAAACCCTGGGCGTGGGCGGCTTGTTTTTCGACCGGGGCACGGCTCCCGACCAGGCACAGGCCACCCGCTTGGCGCAATCGCATTCGCGGGTGCCGCTTCTTGTCGGCGCCGATGCCGAATGGGGCCTGGCCATGCGATTGGAGGGCACGCCGGTGTTTCCGCACAACACGCTTCTGGGCGCCGTCGCGGATACCTCTCTTATAAAGGAATATGGCTTGGAAATGGCTCGTCAGTGCCGGGAAATGGGTATCCAGGTAAGTTTTGCCCCCGTGGCCGACGTGAACAGCAATCCGGCCAATCCGGTCATTGGCACCCGTTCGTTCGGGGCCGACCCCGAAGCCGTGGCCGTACGTGCATCGGCCTATGCCGCCGGCCTGGAGCAGGGTGGGGTGCTGTCGGTGATGAAGCATTTCCCCGGCCACGGAAACACCTGCGAAGATTCCCACGAGCAGCTGGCTCACGTAAGCGGCAGCCGGGCCCAGATGGAGGCCGTGGAGCTGGTTCCGTTCCGGCGGCTCATTGCCGACGGGCGCGGCGGTCTGATGGTGGGCCATCTGTCGGTGCCCGCCTACGAAAAGGACGTCCGGCTGCCCTCGTCGCAGTCGCCGGCCATCGTGGACACGCTGCTGCGGCAGGCGCTGGGTTTCGAAGGCCTGGTATTCACCGATGCTTTGGTAATGAAGGGATCGGCCTCGGCCTACAGCGGGGCCAACTGCATCCGTTCGCTGCAGGCCGGCAACGACGTGCTGCTGAGTCCGGCCAATCTGGCGGGCGACCTGCGGGCGGTGGTGGCGGCCGTGGAAAAGGGCCTGCTGTCCGACAGTCTTATCGATGCCAAGTGCCGCAAGGTGCTCACCTATAAATACCTGCTGGGATTGTCCCGACGTCCGGCGGTAGATACGGTCGGCTTGTCGGAGCGTTTGTCTACGCCCCGCACCCGGGCCCTGATACACCGCTTGTATGCCGAGGGCATCACCCTGCTCCGCAACGACCGCGACTGCCTGCCGCTGCGCCATCTGGAGTCCAACCGGACGGCGGTGGTGCTGCTGGGCCGGCCGGTGGAGGGCAATCCCTTCGTGGCCCGGCTGAAGGACTACCAGGAAACGGTGGATGCCTTTTCCCTGAGCAACGGCGAAAACGCGGAGGCGCTTATGGAACAGCTCGATGCCTACGACCGCGTGGTGGTGGCCGTGTACGGCAACACCCGCCAGCAATGCGAATGGACGCGGCGGCTGTCGGCCCACCGCCAGGCGATATTCTGCTTCTTTGCCTCGCCCTATACGCTCGAGAACCACGGGCGGCTGCTGGAACAGGCGCCGGCGGTGGTGCTGTCCTACGAAGCTACTGACGATGCCCAGGACCTGACGGCCCAGCTGGTGTTCGGCGGCATTCCGGCCCGGGGCGTGCTGCCCGCGCCTATAGGCAGGTATTATCCGCTGGGATACGGCTTGCAGACTCAGAAAACGCGTCTGGCCTACGGCGTCCCCGAAGAGGCGGGAATGCAGACCGAGGTGCTGCAGCGCATCGACAGCATTGTGGACGACGCCCTGGAATGTCACGCATTTCCCGGTTGCCAGGTGCTGGTGGCCCGTCACGGGACGGTGGTGTGGAACCGGGCCTACGGCTGGACCGATGCCGACGTGTACCGCCGCGTGCGCACCGACGACGTGTACGACCTGGCCTCGGTGACCAAGGCCGTGGTGACGGCCCCGGCCGTGATGGCGATGTGCGAGCAGGGAAAAATCTACCTGGACGAGCCCGTGTCCGACCAGCTGCCCGCCCTGCGCGGCACCGACAAGCAGTCGGCCACCTATCGGCAGATGCTCTACCACGAGGCGCAGCTGGCGCCCTTCGTGCCTTTCTATCAGTCGCTCATCGACACAGCCAGCTATCCTTCGCAGCGCTTCCTGACCTACCGGCCCGATTCGGTGCACACCCTTTGTTTCGATGAATCGGCCTGGGCGCCGGCCCATTTCAGTTTCTATTCCGATATGGTCTCGTCGTCGGAACAGGAGCCTTTCCGCCTGCAGGTGGCCGAGAATATGTATGTGAACACTTCGTTCCGCGACTCGGTCACGGCCATCATCTGCCGGAGCGACCTGCTCCGACGCAAACGCTATACCTACAGCGACCTGGGCTATATCCTGATGGGCTTTGCCGTGGAAAACGTACAGGGAATCCCGCTGGACGGCTGGGCCGAGCAGGAACTGTTCGCGCCGCTCGGCGCCTGCACGTCCACCTACCTGCCGCTGCGCAAGCTGCCTCTGGACCGTATAATTCCCACGGCACTCGATACGGCACTGCGCCACCAGCTGGTGCACGGCTATCCCCACGACGAGGCGGCCGCCTTCCTGGGGGGCGTGTCGGGCAACGCCGGGCTGTTCTCCAGCGCCAACGACCTGGCCAAACTCTTGCAGATGATGCTGGAGCAGGGCACCTACGGCGGCCACCGTTTCTACGAGCCCGCCACCTTGCGCTATTTCACCGGTACGCGCAGCAAGCTGAGCCGCCGTATGCTGGGCTACGATGCCTACGAGCCCAACCCGGCCCGGTCGCAGCCGGTATGTCCGTCGGCTTCGCCGGCCACCTACGGCCACATAGGGTTCACCGGCACCTGTTTCTGGGTGGATCCCATCAACGATATGGTGTATATTTTCCTGAGCAACCGGGTGCACCCCGACCGCACCAACACCCTGCTTTCGCGGATGGACATCCGGCCCAAGATACAGCAAGTGCTGTACGAATCGTTCGAATAAGGACATTTTTCGGCGCTGCGGATGCGCGTATCTTGCTTAATTTCAATTGAATAACAAAAATAACCGTCCGGACGGCCCGCGGAATTTCTCTGTGGGAAACGTTTGGCATTGCCACAATTGTCCTTACCTTTGAGGGAATTTCGGGCGGCTCTCCCACGGGGACCGCTCCTGGCCTTCCAAGGCAGCTATTCATTTGAAAATCATTTAAAAATCAACCATTTCGGATTATGACAGATTCTAAAGATTCGGCCAAGGTGAAGGACCTTCGGCTCAAGGCAGAGGAAATCCGCCGCCGCGTCATCGAAATCATCTACCAGGCCCGGGCCGGGCACACGGGAGGCTCGCTTTCTTCCGTCGACGTGCTCACGGCCCTGTATTTCAGCGAACTTCGGGTGGATCCCGCCCGGCCCGACCTTCCCGGCCGCGACCGGTTCATAATGAGCAAGGGCCACAGCGTGGAGTCGCTCTATTGCGTACTGGCCAAGGCCGGATTCATTTCCGACGACCTGCTCAAGACCTACGGCGACTTCCAGAGCAAGCTGGGCGGCCATCCCACCCGCAAGGTGCCCGGCGTGGAAATGAACACGGGCGCGCTGGGACACGGACTGCCGGCCGGCGTGGGTATGGCCATCGCCGCCAAAATGGACGGCCTGCCTTACCGTACCTTTGTGATGATGGGCGACGGCGAGCAGGGCGAGGGCTCCATCTACGAGGCGGCTATGTCGGCCTCGCATCACCGGCTGGACAATCTGGTGGCCATCATAGACCGCAACGGGCTGCAGATAAGCGGCAGCACCGAGGACGTGATGTCGCTCGAACCGATGCGCGGCCGCTGGGAAGCCTTCGGCTGGGACGTGCACGATATGGACGGAAACGATATGGAATCCATCCTGAATACCTTCGCATCGATAGACTATGCCTGCGGCAGGCCCCATCTGCTTATTTCGCACACCACCAAGGGAAAGGGTGTCTCCTATATGGAGAACGTGGCCAAATGGCACCACGGCGTGCCCACCGACGGACAGTATGCCCAGGCCCTGGCCGAGATCTCGGCCCGCATCGAGGCGCTGAAGGCCTGAGCCGGAAGCCACCGCTACTTTAATTGTCAAACCGGAAAACAATTTAGAACTATGGATACAACCAATACCATTCCCTGTCGCAAGATGATTACCGACAGCCTGCTGGAATTCGGGCGTCAGGACAAGAACATCGTGGCCGTCACCACCGACGCCCGCGGCAGCGTCACCCTGGGCGATTTCGCCAAGGAACTTCCCGGCCAGTTCGTGGAACTGGGCATTGCCGAACAGAATGCCGTGGGCGTGGCCGCCGGCCTGGCCTCGGCCGGAAAGAACGTCTTCGTGTGCGGCCCGGCCTGCTTCTACGTGGCCCGCTCGCTGGAACAGGTCAAGGTGGACGTGGCCTATTCCCAGATGCCGGTGCGCATCCTGGGTGTGAGCGGCGGCGTCAGCTACGGCGCCCTGGGCGCTACTCACCACAGTCTGCACGACATTGCCGTGCTGCGTGCCTTCCCCGGTATGCAGGTGGTGCTGCCCTGCGACATTTACGAGAGCCGCCGGCTGGCGGAACAGCTGCGCGACTGGCCGCATCCCGTCTATATCCGCGTGGGCCGCAACGCCGTGCCCAACGTGTACGACAGCTACGACATCCCCTTCGAAATAGGCAAGGCCATACAGCTTCGCGACGGCCGCGACCTGACCATCGTGGGTTGCGGCGAGACCGTCTACCACTGCGCGGCGGCGGCCGATGCGCTGGCATCCAAAGGCATCCGGGCCCGCGTGCTGGATATGCACAGTCTGAAACCCTTCGATTCCCAGGCCATCCTGAAGGCGGCAGCCGAGACGGGCCGCATCCTGACGGTGGAAGAGCATAGCATCTTCGGCGGACTGGGCGCCGCCGTGGCCCAGACCGTGGTGGAAAACCGCCCCGTGCCTATGAAGATACTGGGCATCCCCGACGAAAACGCCGTCACCGGCAATTCCAAGGAGATATTCCACCATTACGGCCTGGATGCCGCCGGCATCGAAAAGACGGTCCTCGACTGGCTGGACAAATAACCCGGCCCAAACCATTTTCCTATGAAGTACACCTTAGCCATCGACCAGAGCACCTCGGCCACCAAGCTAATGCTGTTCGACCAGCACGAGACCCTGTGCAGCCGCGTGTCGCTCGACCACGCCCAATACTATCCGCAGCCCGGATGGGTGGAGCACGACGCCGAAGAAATAATGGCCAACATCTGGAAGGGCATCCCCCTGTTGGTGCAGCAGGCCGGCATTGCCGTGGCCGACATTGCCTCCGTGGCCCTGACCAACCAGCGCGAAACCGTCGTGGTATGGAACGCCGCCACCGGGAAACCGCTTTGCCACGCCGTGGTGTGGCAGTGCCTGCGCGGCGCCGACACCTGCCGGCAGTTGCGCGAGCAGGGATATGGTCCGCTGGTACAGTCCAAGACGGGCTTGCTCATAGACCCGTATTTCGCCGCCACCGGCGTCAAGTGGATATTGGACAACGTGCCCGACGCCCGCCGTCAGGCCGACGAAGGCCTTCTGAGGATGGGCACGATGGACTCCTGGATGATATGGAACCTTACGGGGGGACGCGTGCACGCCACCGACCGCACCAACGCTTCGCGTACGATGCTCTTCAACATCCATACCCTGGACTGGGATGCCGACTTGCTCGATCTGCTCACCGTTCCGGCCTCGATGATGCCGGCGGTGAAGGCCTGCGACGAAGTGTTCGGCTACACCGACCTGAACGGCCTGCTCGACCGCGAAATTCCCATCGCGGGCGTGCTGGGCGATTCGCACGGCGCCCTGGTGGGGCAGATGTGCTTCCAGGAAGGAATGGGCAAGGCCACCTACGGCACCGGCTCGTCCGTAATGGTGAACATCGGTCCGACGGCGGCCGAGGCGCCCGAAGGCCTGGTGACCTCGGTGGGCTTCTCGGCCCAGGGCAAGACCTGGTATGCCTTCGAAGGCAACATACACTGCACCGGCGCCACCGTCAAATGGATGGTGGACGACCTGGAACTGCTCCACAATTCCAAGGAAAGCGAAGCCGTTGCCACTTCCGTACCCGACAACGGCGGCGTGTATTTCGTGCCGGCTTTTGCCGGTCTGGGCGCCCCCTGGTGGAACAGCGAGGCCCGGGCCCTCGTTTGCGGAATGAGCCGCGGCACCAAGAAGGCCCACGTGGTGCGTGCTGCCTTGGAGGCCATTGCCTACCAGGTGAACGATCTGGTGGCGCTTATGGTAGACAAGGCAGGCGTGCGGCTGCGCGAGCTGAGGGCTGACGGCGGTCCGGCCGGAAATGCCTTCCTGATGCAGTTCCAGGCCGATATGCTTCAGGCCCCCGTGAACGTCAGTCCCATCGAAGAGGCCTCGGCCCTGGGGGCCGTGCTGATGAATGCGCTGGCCCTGAAACGCTTCGACAGCCTGGAGGCCCTGGCCTCGCTGCGCAAAGACAACCGGCTGGTCCGGCCCGCGATGCCCCTTGCCGACAGAGAAGCCCTGACGGCCGCCTGGCATCAGGCCGTGGCCCGCGCCCAACTTTAAGAACTTTATAAACTTTCAACGCCGGATGCGGCACCGCCATCCTTCGCGTGCCGCGCCCAACTTTAAGAACTTTATAAACTTTCAACTTTATACTAATGAAGACGAAACTCACTTTCGGCCTTATCGTAGGCACCCGCAACTACTTCAATTCCGCCCTGGCCATAGACGTGCGCGCCTCCTTGCTCAAGATCCTGAAGGACGCCGGCCACGACTACGTGATTCTGGACGAAGACCAGACGCCCACCCAGGGCAGTATGGAAACCCGCGAAGACGGCATCAAGTGCGCCAAGCTGTTCCGCGCCAACCGCGACCGCATCGACGGTATCATCATCTGCCTGCCCAACTTCGGTTTCGAAATAGGCGTCATCAACGCCATCGACCTGGCCGAGCTGCACGTGCCCATTCTGGTGCAGGCCTGCGACGACCGCAACGACCGGGTGGACCTGGACAGCCGCCGCGACGCTTTCTGCGGCAAGATTTCGGTGTGCAACAACCTGTATCAGTACGGCATTCCCTTTACCCTTACCACGCTCCACACCTGCGACATCGACTCGCCGGAATTCCGGGCCGACCTGGACCGTTTTGCCGCCATCTGCCGCATTGTGGGCGGCGTGAAACACGCCCGCATCGGTGCCATCGGCGCCCGTCCCTGCGGATTCCAGACCGTGCGTGCCAGCGAAAAAATCCTGCAGGCCAGCGGTATGACCGTGGTGCCCGTGGATTTGTCGGAAATCCTGGCCGCCGCCCGCAAGGTGAGCGACGAGGAAGCCAAGGCCAAGATAGAATCCATCAAGGACTATGCCTTCGTGCCCGAATGCTATAACGAAAAACTCAAGCTGCAGGCCCGGTTCGGCGTGGCCGTCGACCGCTGGATCGAAGCCAACGAAGTGGATGCCACCGCCATCCAGTGCTGGGATTCCCTGGAACAGAACTATGGCTGCGCCGCCTGCGTCACTATGAGTATGCTGAGCGAAAAGCTGCTTCCCAGTGCCTGCGAAATGGACATTGCCGGCGCCGTGTCGATGTACGTGCTCAGCCTGGCCTCCGGCAACCCGGCCGCGCTGCTCGACTGGAACAACAACTTTGCCAAGGAACGCAACAAATGCGTCTGCACCCACTGCGGAAACTTCCCCAAGAGTTTTGTCAACAATAAGCTGGAACTGGGCACGCTGGGCGTCCTGGGCCGTCAGCTGGGCAGCATAAACACCTTCGGCGCCGTCAAGGGCAAGTGCACCGAGGGCGAGTTCTCGTTCTTCCGCATTTCCACCGACGACAACTACGGCTGCATAAAATCGTATCTGGGCGAGGGCGAGATAACCGACGAGCCTTACGGAATGGACGGCTGCATCGCCGTGACCAAGGTGGCCGACCTGCAGGGACTGATGCGCTACATCTGCAAGAACGGATTCGAGCATCACGTGGCAATGTGCCGCGGTCACGTGGGCGACATCATCGAGGAAGCCATCGATACCTACCTGGGCTGGGACCTCTATTACCACAAAGGGTGATTTCCTCCGGGATTGATTTTTAGGAATTTGTTTTGAAATGGCCGGTTCCCGTGAATGGCCGGCCGTTTCGAAACATTTCCTGCTTTGCCGCAGAAAGCGGAATGCCGGAAATCCGATAGCGGAAGCTGTTAAATAAATAGATATGAAGAAAATCCTGAATGTCTGTCTGGCAGCCCTGTGCCTGGCCTTGCTTCCGTCCTGCCAAGGCCGCCGCGAGGCCGCCAAGCCGCGCATAGCGGTGGTCATATCCACCCTGAACAACCCCTGGTTTGTGGTCTTGGGCGAAACCGCCGCCCAGCGCGCCGGGGAACTGGGCTACGAGGCCGTGCTGTTCGACTCGCAGAACAATCCGTTCAAGGAGGCCGAGCATTTCGACAACATCCTGTCGGCCGGCTACAAGGCCATTCTGTTCAATCCCACCGATGCCACCGGATCGGTAAAGAACGTGCGGGCAGCGCGTCGTGCGGGCGTCCCCGTGTTCTGTATGGACCGCGAGATAGACGACCCGGACGCCTGCGTGTCGCAGATTCTGTCGGACAACTATTCGGGATGCGTGGCCCTGGGACGTCATTTTGTCAAGGTAATGAACGGAAAGGGCAATTACGTGGAACTGCTTGGCCTGGTGGGCGACAACAACACCTGGAACCGTTCCGGCGGATTCCATTCCGTGGTGGACTACTATCCCGACCTGCATATGCTGGCCCAGCAGAGTGCCGATTTCGACCAGAACAAGGCAATGGAGGTGATGGAGTCGATGATGCAGGCCCATCCCGACATCGATGCCGTATTTTGCGGCAACGATGCTATGGCAATGGGCGCCAGCCAGGCCGTGCTGGCCGCCGGCAAGGCAGGAAAGATAAAGGTATTCGGCTTTGACGGTTCCGACGATGCCGTCAACGCTATCCGCGAAGGCCGCGTGGAGGCCACCGGAATGCAGTTCCCCAAGACAATGGCCCGGGCTGCTGCCGAAATGGCCGACCGCCTGCTTCGCGGCGAGCCCGAACGCAATTTCCCCAAGAAACTGCCGGTGGCCGTCGACCTGGTGACGGCCGACAACGTGTCGCGCTACGGTTCCTTCGGCAAGGCCGGATAACCCTGGTGACGTAGCCAAGAAAGCTTTTTGTGTAAACTTCAAAAAAAAGGATTCGCCGCCCGGAAGCCGGATTTCCCAAAACAACGAAGATACGGCCGACGGTAAGCCGGATATCCACCAAACCAACCACCGATGAACCCTTCTCCCAAACCGCACAAACCCTCCGGACGCATAAGGAAAGGTCTTCTGTATGCCCTGGCCGTGCTGGCCGCCGTGGCCGCCCTGCGTTTCTCGTTCTATACCGAATCGCTCCAGGAACACCGCTTCCGCGAAAAGATGGGCGAATTCCGTCCCGAGGAAACCGTAGACTACCATTGGAACCACCAGCGCGCCAGTCTTCAGGACGAGGCCCTGGATTTCGGCGAATTCCTACAGGCGCTGCAGACCCGCCCAGAACAGCTGGCCTCGGAGCACGGCCGGGTGCTGGGCATCGGGTCGAATACCTTTTTCGTGGTAAAGGGTCGTGCCGACCGCTTCTCGCTCGGCACCGACTGCATTGCCTGCGAACCTGTCCCGGGTGTCCGGGCCCGTCTGGCCACCGACTTCATATTCGGCAGCGTAGCCCGCGACGCCACCGGCTGGTTCCAGCCGGGCGATTTCCGCACCACGATGGATTTCAATACCGTGTCGGCCTATATGAACGGCCTTATCGTAAAGGAAATGGCTGCCTGCCGGGAACAGCTGGCGCAGGCCGACGGCTTCGATTTCTGCGGCGCGGTAGAGGTGAATTTCGACGAATCCCTTCCCGAGGAATGGGTGATAATTCCTTATACCATAACCCTGCGATGAACGTCCCTCCCGAAATTCCCGTGCTGGAAGCCCGCAAGGTGAGCAAGCGCTTTCCCGGCGTGCTGGCCCTGGACCAGGTGGACCTGAAACTGTATGCCGGCCGGGTGAACGCCATCCTGGGCGAGAACGGAGCCGGCAAGTCCACGCTGATGAACATCTTGTCGGGCGTGTATACCGACTACGGAGGCCAGGTGCTGCTCGATGGCGAAGAGCAGCATTTCCGAGGCACTGCCGATGCCCGTCAGAAGGGCATTGCCATCATCCATCAGGAACTGAACCTGATTCCTTACCTCGACGTGGCCGAGAATATGTTCCTGGGCCGCGAGCCGCTCACCCCGACGGGCCTGGTGGATTCCAAACGGATGCACCGTCAGGCCGAATGTCTGCTCGAGACCTTGCATATGGGTGGCCGTTCCAAGCGTCTTATGGCCGATCTCAGAGTGGGGGAGCAGCAGGTGGTGGAAATAGCCAAGGCCCTGTCGCTGAATGCGCGGGTGCTGATAATGGACGAGCCCACCTCGGCCTTGTCCGACCAGGAAGTGAACCTGCTGTTCGGCCTGGTGCGCGAACTCAAGGCCAAGGGCGTGGCCATTGTGTACATTACCCACAAGATGGACGAGGTGCGCCAATTGGCCGACGACATAACCATTCTGCGCGACGGATGCCTGGTGGAGGCCCTTCCTATGGCCGGCTCCGATATGGACGACCTCGTGCGCAAGATGGTGGGCCGCACCGGCCAGGATTTTTTTGTCAAGAGCGAACATCCCAAAGGCGAGGTGATGCTCCGGCTGGAGCACCTGTCGCTGCGCGACGAATCCCATCCCGGCAGTTTCCGCCTGAACGACATCAATCTGGAAGTGCGCAGCGGCGAAGTGCTGGGCATCTACGGACTGATGGGCGCCGGCCGCACCGAACTGTTCGAAACCATCTTCGGCCTGCACGCAGCCGAAAGGCAAGGCCGGGTGCTGGTGGCCGGCCGCGAGGTGGACCTGCGCCATCCCAAGGACGCCGTGGCCAGCGGCATAGCCCTGGTACCCGAAGACCGTCGGCGCGACGGCCTGGTGCTGGGAATGGACATTCGGCAGAACATATCGCTGGCCTCGCTCGACGACTGCCGTCGCTGGATTGCGTTGGACGCCGGCCGCGAAAAGTCGCAGGCCGAAGCCTGCCGCAGCCGCCTGGCCATCAAATCGACGTCCATCGCCCAAAGGGTGGGCAACCTTAGCGGCGGCAACCAGCAGAAAGTGGTGCTGGCCAAGTGGCTGCAGACGCATCCCCGCGTTGTGCTGTTCGACGAACCCACCCGGGGCATCGACATCCACGCCAAAAACGAGATTTACAAGCTTATGGACGAGCTGGCCGCCCAGGGAATGGCCCTGGTGGTGGTGTCGTCGGAACTGCCCGAGATAATGGCCGTGAGCGACCGCATCGTAACCCTGTCGTCGGGCTGTCTGACGGCCGCTTTCGGGCGGACGGATTTCTCTGAGGAGGCCATCCTGAAGGCTGCGCTTCCCCAAGGCTCTTAGGGCCGCGTTCCGAATACTCTCCTGTTTCCTGAAAAACTTCCGACCGCCTCCATAAATTCCCCGCTTTCCAAGAACGCCCGAAAACTTCCCCAAAAACAAACACTTAAAAGACCTTTCCACAATGAGCGAACATACCGACTTCTCTGCCAGGAACCTGCTTGGCAAACCCGTGGTGATGCCCCTGGTGGCCCTGTTGCTTATGATGCTGGCTATGAGCCTGGTGTCGGCCAACTTCCTTACCGCCGACAACCTGTTCAACGTGCTTCGCCAGACTTCGGTGAACCTGTGCATCTCGGTGGGAATGACTATGGTCATCCTTACCGGCGGCATCGACCTGTCGGTGGGTTCCATACTGGCCCTGAGCGGCGCCGTGGCGGCCGGCCTGACGCGCAATGGCCTTTCTTTTGCCGGCGCCGACCTGTTTGTGGGATTCACCTTCTGGGGCGGCATTTTGGCGGCCTTGCTCGTGGGCGGCATCCTGGGTGCCTTCAACGGCTTTATGATAACCCGGTTCAAGGTGCCTCCCTTTGTGGCCACGCTGGCAATGCTTACCATAGCACGCGGCCTGACGATGCTCTATACCGGAGGATTTCCCATCACGGGCCTGAATGCCGGTTTCGAGTTCCTGGGAACGGGCTGGTTCCTGGGCGTTCCCATGCCGGTGTGGGTGGCCTTCGTCCTTATCCTGTTCTTCGCCTTCTTTATGAAACGTACGCGTTCGGGACGCTACATCTACGCCATCGGCGGCAACGAACGGGCCAGCCTGCTGTCGGGCATCAAGGTGGACAGAATCCTTTTGCTGGTATATACGCTCTCGGGCCTGATGGCCGCCGTGGCCGGCCTGCTGGTGACGGCGCGGCTGGATTCGGCCCAGCCCAATGCCGGAAGCGGCTACGAACTGGATTCCATTGCGGCCGTGGTCATTGGCGGCACTTCGCTCAGCGGCGGCCGCGGAAGCCTTTGGGGAACCGTGGTGGGCGCGCTCATTATCGGGGTGCTCAACAACGGCCTGGTGCTGCTCGACGTGTCGCCCTTCTGGCAACAGGTAATAAAGGGCTTCGTCATTC